>Ga0123357_10007868_pt1 | contig 13245 bp, 13 predicted proteins | sample TergutEmb28metaG_FD_89873 | JGI IMG/M metagenome (GOLD analysis project Ga0123357, IMG submission 89873) | Embiratermes neotenicus P4 segment gut microbial communities from Petit-Saut dam, French Guiana - Emb289 P4 | ecosystem: Host-associated > Arthropoda: Insects > Digestive system > Gut ...
GGGACATAGTTTGTCTCAGGAATATAAGTATAAATACCCTGCATAAAGGAGATGATGATGATGATGATGATGGTAATAATAATAATAATAATAATAATAATATCAGTTTTAAACGGCTTATGGGCATTAATTCCATCAACTTTGTTCATGGTAGAGTGTAACAAGCATACTTAAATCCAACGAAAAGATTCTGAGGCCCGAAGAACCAAAGTTAGCTACAGTCCCTGTAAAGTCGTGTAATAGGGGCACGTGCTGCGAATTTCTTACTCCTGTTGGGATGAAGGGGGTTGGGGGAGGCGGGTTGGAAGGATGAGATTACAAGCTCAGAGATTTTTTTCCTTAAATCTTATTATTCTTTTCCTAACACACGCGAATTCGGTTTTTCATCCCGGCCCATATTGTTCCTCTGTTCTTTCGCTAGGCACCCCCTGCCCTCTCCACCCTGCCTCAACTACCCAATCTCCTAACAGTTCGCTCGATTCGTTCCACGGGGGTGCAAATACTACGTATATCGCGGAAATGCTGACGCATGTTTTCCACCCACCGACACCACCACTACCATCACCCCAACGCCCCCCCCCATTTTATAATCTACAGACGTATATGACGCTGCATTTCATGCAGAAAGGAACCAAGTTACACCAGTGCCGCTCACACTAACAGCTACAGTGTCAGGACACTGCGACACTTATGTCTAAGACTTCTTGTGTCAACCACTCAAGGACACAAGACTGCAAAACTTTCTTATAATGAAACCAACGAGAAACATTAATTTCTCAAATTTATTTTTGGAATAAGACTGTACATGTTTAGGACAGTAGCTCTGTCCATCATCAGGAGTCTAGCACTGTACACAAAGCAATACATACAGGTTTTGCTGACTGCTTGTTAGCAAGCAGTCAGCATAAACTGTATGACCTATACCTATTGCTATGTGTACAGTGCTAGACTCCTGATGATGGGGAGAGACACTGTCCGAAACATGTAGAGTCCTATTCCAAAAAAAAATTTGAGAAATTAGTGCATCTAGTTGGTTTCATTATAAGAATATATCACAATGCACGGTCCTCAGAATGTCAAAATACTGCAAAACCTGTCATCCATAACACAATTCATAAAATTGCCATATACATTCTTGGCTGTTTGTTGTGTTTAAACTATTTTTATACAGGTTGATAAACTTTCCTACGCAGGCCTCGGTACATTGAGCGGGGTTAAATGCGTATCGGGGAAAAACAATTTTGCAGCAATCTACCTTAAACAGTAGATGGAATTTTAACTCCAGCCTCATTCAGTGATTGAATTCATTGATTAATAATTCCATTTAAGACCTTAATTACAGAGGATCTTATTATGGCCTTAAGCGCAGCGGACCTCATTGTGGCCTTCAGTATAGTGGATCTTAGTATGGCGTTAATTACACTGGTTGGACCTTACTATGGTCTTAAGTGCAGCGGACTTATTATGACCCTAATTACAACAGACCTTATTATGACCTTAATTACACTGGACCTTATTATGTCCCTAAGTGCAGCGGACTTCATTATGATTTTAATTACTTTAGACCTTTTACGACCTCAAGTAAAGTGACCTTATAGCCTTTACAATGGTATTTATTATGGACTTAACTTCAGCGGTCTTTATTATGGCCTTAATTTCAATGGGCTTTATTATGCCTATAATTACATTGGATTTTCTTATGGTCTTAGGTTCAGCAGAAATCATTATGGCCTTATTTGCAATAGCCTTTATAATGACTTCAATTACACTGGACCTTAGTAGCGCCTTAAGTGCAACGGACCTTTTTATGGCCTTAATTATAATGGACCTTATAATTGTCTTAAGTATAGTGGACCTTATTATGAATCAGAAGGCTGTAGATGCAAAATTCGCCTCTACAGATCTTTTCAAAACCTCTGTCCCATCATTCCCACTCTGACACTAAGGTCACAGACAGCCGAAGTAACGCATTCAACACAAGACATTCTCTGAAAAGAAGCCCTATTAAAAATCAACCCAACCGATCGTTGTTGTGTCTCTCTGTACGTGTGGACGGTTGCAGGAGTCGGAGAGCCAGCAGGGCCACAAACCTGATGCCTAGCCTCGCTGAATTCGCAACAGAGATGCTCGCCACAGCCAATCACAACAGATCACAAGGTAGCGTATCCTGTAGCGTCGTCTCTATACCAACTGATCTACCTCGAATAATATATATTAGTGGTTACCGACTGTAAATATACTTAAACTTTCCGGATTTGTTGCCCCACTTAGCAGGTCAGTGAAAGCGTAGGCGAAACACTGTGATGCCTGTTGATGTGTGGAGGGTTGCCAGCTTCAAAGGCACTGCAGCCCGTAATGCGTATTGCTACAGTTGTGCGCTATGTCGGGCTGTCGAGGTTAAAATGTGACTTACCTATTGCTAACTGAAAAAAATCTTCACCCCAGTGTATCAAAATTGTGTTTCCTAAATATAATAACATTTTTTGCACACGGCTTAAATTTTAATGAAATGAGGGCTTTATTTCTCTCTTGCAAAGGCAAGCATTTTGTTTTGACTAGCTGGCATTCCTCACCCCACATTTCTTCCTTCATAATTAACAATTCCCTTCAGTGCCGGTGGTGAAAGAACAAGACGATGATTTGCTGGAATAAGAGAGTAATGCAACATTTATCACGTGTAGACATGCAGCCAAACTTCTTGCCCATTATTTTTGTTAGGTGAGCCGGTACAGATTAGTAACAGTAGCAATTAGATTGCGGACCCACGTCGGGCCAGTCGGAGTTAGACTGCGTGCTGAGATATAACTTGCCAGCACTACATCGAGACCCGCTATGGGACAGTCCCCCCCCCACAGCCTCCTCTCCAGTGGGTAGACGGGGCAAAGCAGTCAGGCAGTAAACATGTCTAATAACGGATCATAGTTCACCATGAAGATGGATGAAATATGTTCCACCGAAGCGTTTATACAAACAACCGTACTAAACAGGTTAAAACCTAGAAGATAATCCGTGACACAAAACGTGACAATCCGTGACACAAGACATGACAGTGACGTAAAACATGACAATCCGTGACACAAAACATGACACTCCGTGACACAAAACATGACAACCCGTGACAAAAACATGACAATTCGTGACACAAGAAATGATAATCCGTGAAACAAGACATGCCAGTCAGTGACGTAAAACATGACAATCCGTGACACAAAACATGACACTCCGTGACACAAAACATGACAATCCGTGACAAAAACATGACAATTCGTGACACAAGAAATGCTAATCCGTGAAACAAGACATGCCAGTCAGTGACGCAAAACATGACAATCCGTGACACAAAACATGACAGTCCGTGACTCAAAACATGACAATCCGTGACAAAAACATGACGATTCGTGACACAAAAATGATAATCCGTGAAACAAGACATGACAATCCGTGACGCAAAACGTGACAACCCGTGACACAAAACATGACAATCTTTGACAAAAAACGAGAAAATCCGTGACACAAAACCACTAAATTGGTCCTGCCAAAAATTTATATAACCAGAAACTGAGACTTATTCCCTTCCTACATGAATATTTTAAAATATCCTTCGATCCATCACATGCGGTACTTCTGTCTGTCTGTCGGTCTGTGTGACTTCCAGCAAGCAGCTGACACCTTCCCTTTGTGTTTTCCATATCATCCTCCTCCCCTCCTTCATCCCACCCCAACCTCTGTTCTAATCACTTGCTTTAGATTCCGTTCATCCTGGATACGTTATGTATCGAATTTGAAAATTCTGAAGCTATAAATACGGGTGTTCAATTACGTATCCCATCTCCTACCCCCCTCCCCCCGGACCGTGACCCATCCTGTCATTAAGTCACCCTCAGATAAGAAAGAAGTAATCACATTCCTTTTGTGCACCGACTTATCGTTTAACGATTTTCGCTGCTTCTTCGACTCACGTTTTTCACTTTAAATGAAACGTCAACGTATGATTTATGAACATTTGCCCTGCAGTAATAGTGCTGCACTAAATACAGTCAACGGTACCTAAGTAACTCCAGGGTCTCACTGTTTCACAATTTAATTTCAACCTCCACATAATAAACAGCTGTGATCACAACACTAAAAAAACTGACATAAATTCATATACCTAAAAGTATCTCGTAAAACTGAAGCATAAACCCTTTACAGCCCAGTGGTCACTCACTATACGTACTACCAAGTTTAACATTCATAAATTCTACGTTCCGACCACGCCGCGTATTTATGTATTTTGTATGGATCTCAGAATAAACAACGACTTTTGCCCCATGCAACAGTAACTGACTGGCTTCTTATAACCGAGGAGTGTGTTTATGTGTTTACTGCGCCGTACGATTTGGGCCTTTATAAGAAACAACTTTTCATACTCCAAGGGTGGCACAATAACATTGCATGATTTTGCTTCACTTGTTAGCCACGTACAGACAGACTTCATGCCAGAGGGGCGCAGTGTACGCCGGATACATAAAATGCACGAACTGCATTCCTTTGTGACTTTATCTACCCCCGCACGTCAGCAATAAATCTCTAACAGTAGCCAGCGGAATTCTTTCTCTGAGACATGGTGTCGCCCGTCACATTAATATTCAGCAAACAGTTCATTGTTTGTTTGTGTGTCTGTTTTTTTGTCACGATAGTAATTGTATCAGAAACATACAAGTTTGTTGACCCCAGTTACTCAAAAAGAGCTTAATTCTGTCTGACTGACTGGATTATGACCGATTGCGGTGGCTGCGCCGTCTACAGCGTGGTTTGCAGCCTCTTGGTTGCTGGGATTGATGGTTCGAATCCCGCCGCGGGCATGTATGTCGGCCTCCTCTGACTGTTGTGTGTTGTTAGGTAAAGGTCCCTGCAAAGGGCCGATCCCTCGTCCAGAGGAGTCCTACCGAGTGTGTGTGTGTGTGTGTTATTGAGTGTGATCAGATGCAACAATAACTTTCTACACTTACAGTGAGTAGGTAGAAAGATGTCACAGTAAGAAAGAAGGCAAAGACTGGATTTTGAAAGTTTAATTTAGGGATGTTATGGACAAATAAACGAGCCGGGATAGCTTAGTTGATACAGTGACCAGATTACAGTCAGAATCAGAGAAATATTAAGCCGATTCCGGCAGGGTAGAGACATTTTATCTTCTGCAGGACGAACGGATAGTTCCGTTGATTCTTCGTCTCGGCGCTATATGGACGTGAGTGATCAGCTTCAAGCCCCGGCCTCATTACCCCGGTACCCGTTTAAAAAGATGCTGGGTAGACCCAAGAGATGGTCTGGACGTTTCGGAGAAGATATAAGGCTCTTCTGTTGCGAGGAATGAAATCGCGACGATCTCTGGATGTACAGCCAGTATTCTAGTCACTATATAAACTGAACTATGAAAGCTTCCACGTTAAAGTTAACGGATATGTGTCATATTTTGCTTACATTTTGTGTTACATATAAACGCCTTACTTTGTTAAACACTGCGCACTTTCTTCCTATGTACACGTTTACAAGTGTTCATGATTATGTTCATTGAAGTCATCGTTTTCTCTTACGTGATACCATGTAGTTCTACAGACAAGTACCAAGGTAATTTGCTGCCTCTATATTGAGGGCACAAGTACAGTACAAATAATTCAACTTAAATATTTCGGCAGAATTTTAGGATGTGTATTCCTACAACTGTACAACGGTTCGACACAAAAATATATACAATCATACAACAAACTTACTACATCCTTCGACCGTTTCCGGCCCATCATTAAGGCCGAAACATGCGGTAGGTTTGCTGTGTGATTGTTTACTGTTATCTCTAACTAATGTGCAGTTGTAGGAATAAATATTGTAATATCATCTCACTGGACGGACCATATAAATGTATATATACAGGTGCGGCAGAAATAGTGAAGCATTTTAACATTTTAGTTACGTGCTTCTCCGTTAGGGTATCGCGGAGTGCAGGTATTTGAACATAAGCAGTATTTGTGTTCAAATATGCTACGGCACACACGGCAGTGATTAGCATCGCTGCGCTTCGCCGTTTGTTTCCGCAGCGGATGATTTCTCGTTTCGGTGATGTACCATGGCCTCCTCGTTCGCCGGACCTAACAGCTCCAGACTTTTTTCTGTTGGGTTATCTGGAAAAAAAGTGTACAGTACTCGCCCTACAGACTTACATGCACTGAAAGAAAATATACGGGAAGAAATCGCCAAACTTTCAGAAGAAACACTTCAAGCCCTTATGTGCACCTTCATAACTCGTATGCGCCTGTGCATTGAGGAGGTTGGTGACCACCTAAAAGATATTGTACACAAAAAGTGAAACTATGTAAAAAAAAGTTAAACATCATAGTAAATTGTGACGTGCTAAAATTGGTATCAATTACCTTCAGTAAAATGTTATTCTTATTTATAATTAGTTCACTATTTCTGCCGCACTCTGTATATAGTATTAAATTACGGCATAAGTTTCTTTTACCGAAACGTCGGTACTTATCCACCAAGTTACACAACCCCAAACATCAAAAACCTTAATTTCAAAACTCACATTGGGCCCATTTTTGCGTCTCTTGTCCAAACACAACTAAAAGTATTAAGATCAATAAGAAGTTTCTTTGCCATTACAGATTTCGCTGGTCGATATTTTTCCCGCATTCATGTATCATCAGGGACCAGTATTTAAGACTTTCTTTATAAAGATGAAGTATGAAATGCTATAATTTTTGAGAGAAATTTTTATAAAATATTGACAGAAGAACTTGAAGGAAAGACGATATGGAAGACCAAGGCGTATATGGCAGGATAACATTAAAATGACTCTGAAGAACAATATATGAGGATTTGGAATACATTGATCTGATTCATGAACAGGAACCAAGTGATATCCTTCAGTAAACATGATAAAATCCTGGATCCATAAAAGTTAGGAAATATCTTAACTAGCTCAAGTGTTAACAGCTTCAGAGCGAGGTCACAGGCGCATGCAGTTATTTACTTCTTACAAAAATTGATGTGGAACGATGAAGACATTAAATGTCGAAGAAACTTGTATTAGCCAACAACATTGACTTAAAAGCTGAAAACGATGTGTATTAAACACACTATACTAGCAGCCAAGTATCATTGTGACTAATATTATATGGGACATACTATACTATACTATAATCACGTCTCACAGCGTCTAAAATTACTGCCTTTAGCAAGTTAAGAATTCCGTGAAGTGCTATACCATTTATTTTTTAGTAATCTTTTAAATCACAGAAAGGCGGAATATGAAGTCAGTACAGTGCGCCTCAAAATGTTTCTCAAGAACTCTCCAAAACCAGGAGGGGAAGAAACTGTTTTCAGATTTTAGATAAATACAACAAACTTGCTCACGAGAAAGATATGAAGTCACATGAATGCAATATGAATGTAAGAAACCATAATCTTTAATTGAAATGAAATGCTAAGAGAATTGCTTTTCTTTATCCATTATATATTACAGAGGGAGAAGATAAGGCAGATGGTTTATTGCATGCGATTAGGCAGTGTGTGTGTGACTGTAGAGTGCCGTGTGGCACGCGCGCTTCCGGCCCTAATGGCTCTGGGCGGAACACACATACAGAGTGATAATACTGGAAGGGCGGGTCGGGGCAAAACAACGCCACTGCCGCCGCTCGGTCCCGGAGAGCTTCATCCGGTACAGAGAGGAACGTAGGGCCCAAATAATGACAAAACAGACACCAACAGACAGAGGGCATAACAAAAAGAATGACAAAAAAGGACACGGAGAAAACTATAAGCAGTAAGACAAAGGAAAATGTCCGAAAGAAATAAAGTTACAAAGAAAAAGACATAGAAACAGACACAAAGAGGAAAGAAAGACAACAAGGAAAGAAGGGCGGAAATAACGTAAAAGACACCAACAGCAACAAACCATAACAGGAAAGAAGGACAATAAAAAACACAGGAAGAAGCCCACGAAGTAGAATGACAGAGGGAAACGTAGATAAATTTACGGAGAAAAAGACACAGAAAGAGATAGAAAAGTATCGTTCACCCTATAACCTGCCATGAAGGCCCAGAGGGGGAGTAGAGGTATAGCTTTACTCTTTCTTTAACCTCGGGCTATGGAGGAGTGGATTGTCAACGTCACGCCCCGGCCGCTTTATGCCAAAGGAAAAGACCCGGTACACATTGTACAGGAGGCTGCGTGGGCCCCAAGGCCGTGGGTCTGGTCAGGTGCGGAAAATCTCACCCTCACCGGGATTCGATGCAGTGACCATGCAGCCTGTAGCGAGTCGCTATACCGACTGAGCTATTCCGGGCCCACGGAAGATGTACAAAGAGGAAAGAATATGATAAAGACACTCTTGGAAACAGAAATTACACGAATACGAAGAAACTTGCCCATAAAGGAGGAATGGCATGCTACAGGCAAGTTCGCAGGGCCACTGTGTTGCAGCTTCACTTTTACAAACACTAACTTAACAAAATTTGCAAATTTTCCGAAGATACGTGTATGTCACGCATTCCGGCTCCCAAGTTATATGTCGCTAGCGTCGTTCCCTAGTTTTAAGCTCGCTTGTCCACCATGTTGCCATCACTGACACCAGAAAGTTACGACGTCGATTTGGCCTCAACCGGCTTTACGCTCCTCCCAAGTTTCGTGAACATTTGTTGACCGATTCGAAGGTTAAAGTGAGAGGACCTACACACAGACCGCGCAATTATGTCGTTAAAATTATGGAGTAGATAAAGCATAGAATCGTTAAAAGACAATTCTGTGGCTGTTAAATGACGCTTGTGGGCAACAAAATGTTGATACTGGTACAAGGATACACAGTAATGCTGCAGTAACTCTTCTTGAAATTCTTCTAGTGTCCGTATTATCGATTAAAATGTACGGCAGCAGACCTATACAGCCGGCAGAGGAACAATGGATCTCACTTCCAGGATCATGATAAATGAAAAACGAACCGTTTCTAACAGAAGCTAGAAGTTATTGTCGCCATAAATCACTTCCTGCTGATTTGGATGTCAACTACAGCACATTGTAAAAGTTTATGCAATTTCTAGTGTGTCCTTATCTCCACAGTCAAATTACACAACTTTCTAACATATTTAACATCTAATATATCAAGGGTGTGCCGGGTAGCTCAGTCGGTATAGCGACTGGCAACGGGCTGGAAGGTCCGGGATCGAATCCCGGTGAGGCGAGATTTTCCGCACCTGTCCAGCCTCCTGTACAATGGGTACCGGTTCTTTCCCAGGGGTAGAAGTGGCCGGGGCGTGGGGCCGAAACCCCACCCCATCTAGTGCCGAGGTCTTAGAAAGAGTAGAGCTATACCTCTACTCACCCTAAGAGCCCTCGTGGCCTATATAAAGAGTGAAACCTACCTACATATAATATCAAGGACACAGAACTGGCGAACAGCCCATTAGTGTGTATATGGAACGGAGAACCATCTTCTGTCACGGACGGGGGCACAAACATAGAATTAGCCCTGGTATCTATATGACCTTTCAACCAACGGATAAAGAGATTTCTTTCATCGTTGGGTAAGGCGGGGAGAGCCTGAAACAGATCAATCCATTCTAAATACCACAATGTCGCCCTCAAGAATGGACGGAGCTTAACTTCCATTCGTTCATACATATCTCCCAAATTAACAGTAAAGAAAAAAAAAACCCTTCACTACGAGATATTTTCACAAAAGTGAAATAACACCGTGTAGGATCGTAGATAGTTATAGACGTTTCGGAAGAAAGCCGTCTTCCTCAAGCTGCAAGAACTTAACAGAGCAACCCTACAATTTATACTAAAGTCGGACTTAAAAATTACAAGTACGCTACATAAATAATATATGACTTGTGTAATTGTATTTATGCAGGTGAAACTAAAACTGCCCGTACTAACAACCATGCAATGTCGTTGTGTGGGTGACTGGAGGTATAACTCCATTCATTCTCAATTTCGGTCTTACATCGAAGTGACCGGAAACCCTCATACCTCGATCGCTTTATATTCGCGGATAAAAGCCCTAAGTAAGCACTAGACAGGAAGCGGGTGGACTGCAGACACCAGACACGCAGTGAAGGAGAGGAAAATCTGCATTTCTGCCAGGAATAGAAGCCGCATTCACCGTGTCCACCAGCGTGTAGTCCAGCCACAGCCCTAGCTGTTCTTTTTTTTTCCAAATTTTGAGCGTGACACAAGAATTTCGACGGTACAATTATCGGAAAAGACAGCAGCGAATTATGCTAGTAACACAATCTTGCAGGTGCTGCGGAAGCCATCTTGGATATAGCTTCCGCTTTGCTTACTCCTGAGCCCTGAGCTCTCCCACAGATTCCTCTCATACCCTAACACAAAGTTACCTCTCTCTACTTTCAGTTACTTGCTCGATTTTCGCTGCAAGCATTTCCTTTGTAAGCTGCCTTCACGTCTTGGATAATAGGAAATTGCCATGGCTAAGAAACGTGGAGTTGAAATCTCTCTCTTTATTACTAAAGGCAAATGTATTTAATTATAACACAAGGACATGACGTAATGCCTTTTAGGTGTAAGACCTCAGGTAGGGAAATAATCCTTTGTCAAAATGCACAAGGAAGGTAAAATATGAAGTTATCAGTCAGCTTAATTAAGCTCGAAATAATAAAGACGTATGGGGCAATGTGACGTAACAGCCCAATTCGGCCCTAGGCCGCCTCATTGTTGAGGTTTATAGATCACACACACACACACACACACGATAGGATTCCTCTGGACGAGTGATCAGCTCGTCGTAGAGGCCGCTACCTGCACAACACACAAAAAATACAAGAGACGAACCACGCTGTCAGCAGGTTTCGAACCCGCGATCACATTAATGAAGCGACTGCAGACCTACGCCTTACACCCACGAATTCTTAATCTTGGAAATACGCGGAGAAGGTCGGCCAGCTTCAAACATCTACTGTTTAAACACCGGAAAAATATCCCTAACAGCTACTGCCTAGGAGGCTGGGTCGACCGCACGGCCAACGTGGAATCGGTGGCAAAATAAACCATAGTCGGAATCCGAACACAGATTCCCCTACCTTAAAATCCGTGGCCTAGCCATCATATTCACGGATGTAACCCGTCACCCATATTTCGAAACTGATTATACAGGGTGGTGCAACAGCCACTTGACCAACGCTGTTTAACATGTTGCCTCTACGTGTCAAGTGGCTACTGCCACACTAGCTATCAACACTTGTTTCCTACCACGGAACTAGCCGAGAATTCCCGAGCACATTACAAAATTACTCCGTACCGTTACCAATATGTACGGTTGACAGACTCTTGAAGTGATATACAGATACCGCAAAGGGTATTTTGGACGCAATTGGATAGCTAGGCTCCCAGATTTTGGGAACGCACCTGCTGCCACTATTAGATGCAATTCAGGACTTTTGTCGCTCGCAGTGTGCCTGTCGTCTGTTGCTCTGCACTGAGCTGCAAACTGTACGATCGGACTTCGTCTCGTAATTAGCAGAAGGAGAGGAGGAGGAAGAAGAAAGTCGACTAATACCTGAATATTCCTGGAGACGTTGAGTACATCCGTGTAAAATCATCGGCGAACGAAATAAGGACACGTCATTTACAAATGGACAAAATGCAAAACCGTATATCGTTGAGATCATAGCGGGAATGCCTAGGAGGACAGGCGTGGCGCCGTCTAGTCTGGTACAATTATACCGATATTTAACGTGATATCTCAGTTTCATGTGGCTTTCGCGACACTCTGTTTAGTCGGCTTCGGTTAAATGGGGAGTAATGACATTGACATCGGTAGGTCAAAGTTTGTGGCCACCCGACGCCCTGATATTCCAATTGAAGGACTGCGTTGGATAATTAACCTGGGTGAGGATGGTATCAGGATCCTCTGAAATGACGGTTCCTCTGTTCTCATGACTAAGGCAGTAGGCACATCTAAAACGTCGGTACGTCTATGCCCATGATTGAGGCAGTGGGTATCTCTGAAACGTCTGTACATCTGTTCTCACGGTTAAAGTCGGGGCAAGAGATTTTTCCTGTTATTGAAAATGTCCACGCCGGATCTGAGGCCAAACCAGCCTCCTATTTAAATGGGTACCGGGTTTCTCTTCCGGGGGTAAAGCATCCGGGGCGTGTGAAGCTGACTGCTCTTATCCATCCAACATCAACGTTAAGAATGAGAGGAGATACAACTTTTCTCCCCCTAACGTCTTCATAAAGTGGAAATGGGGAATCAATAGGTACGTCTGAAACGCCGGTACATCTAATTTCAGAACTGAGACAAATGATCTCTGAAGCGTCGTATCTCAGAAGGTTCCACTCTTCTATACGTTCTGTGAAGCAAAGATCCAACGAACTACGACCCTTAAAAAAATATAACCGACACAGTGGTAAGAATGGTGGTCGTTCTGACAGTCTGCTTTACCCTAATCCATCACTTCGATTATCCTGTTGGTGTTATTATCTCGAAAATGCATACACCCACCCAATCGAGGGGCCCCAAATCCAACTCCATCACGTGTCCACTTGTAGGACAGCCGACTGATCTCCGCTCTGATGTGTGAACGCAGCAGATGTCGCACGTACACAGTACCAGTATCGAGGGGGAAATTCACGGCCCACTGGTGATCGTGTATGTTACTTGGACCGTACGTCCTACCGCAGTGCCCTCGGATCTAAGGCGATCTGTTTTATCGGTACCATATGGCGCCAGACGTAAATACAGACTATCGTGTTTTGTTTTAGGAGGTGGTGGTTGTTGCTGCTGCTGCTCTGCAGTTGTTGATGTTGTTGTTGTTGTTGTTGTTGTTGTTGTTAGTGCCAAATCATACCTACAATGATTTACGGACTAAGGCCCCAATCCGGGATCTTACGAATTCAAAGCAGCGTTACCATCCGCTCGAAAGTAACATTAGACAAATTTTAAGCTAATGGTTTCGTACATCGTAATTCAATGTTAATAAAAATCCAACCAGATGCAACAGTATGCAGATATTTATTTACTGCAAAGTCACTGCTTGATCGGCCACGTTGGAGGGAAGTAGCTGCACCAGTATTATGACCTGTACCCGTGGCTGTGGTTACAGTTTTTAGTACTTCTGATGATGGGTGCTGTGACACCCGAAACATGTAGAGTGACTTTGCAGTAAATAAATATCTGCATACTGTTGCATCTGGTTGGATTTTTATTCACATTAACATTGGACACTAATTTATTTTAA
>Ga0123357_10007869_pt1 | contig 13245 bp, 7 predicted proteins | sample TergutEmb28metaG_FD_89873 | JGI IMG/M metagenome (GOLD analysis project Ga0123357, IMG submission 89873) | Embiratermes neotenicus P4 segment gut microbial communities from Petit-Saut dam, French Guiana - Emb289 P4 | ecosystem: Host-associated > Arthropoda: Insects > Digestive system > Gut ...
AATGGGTACCGGGTCTTTCCCGGGGGTAAAGTGCGGCCAGGGTGTGCTGCTGACCACTCACCCTCTTCTAGTGCCGCGGTCATGGAAGAGTAGAGCTATAACTCTAACCATCCTCTGGGCCACACCGGGCCTGTGATGGGATTACTTTACCTTTTTTTACTCTGAAGGGATGCAACATCGTATACTGGCACAAAAACTTATGAATGTTTCAGAGTAACCAACTGTTTTTATCTTCAGGGTGGTACTTCTTGAAGATGGGGCAGTGGGTTGGTCCACAGTGTCAGGAAGTGTCAACCAGATTACTCAGCATCATATTCCAGAACACAGTGTTTGTCTTAGTTGCATCTTTGGGAAACTGTTACTACACTGCTCTCAGAAGCACCAGGAACAGCATGTATAGACAATAACAGTACAGCCTTCGCAGTCTTCCCCGTCATATCCTTGGCTTAGAATTGTGCAATGGATAGGTTAATCTGTGAAGTGATTGATTATGGACTTAGTGGCCAGGATACAATTTGCAGTAGGGCTGGATGGACAGGGTTCAGTACCCAGTAGTATCATGTCTCCTAAGGCGCACTCACAATATTGCAGAAAGTGACTGTTAGATTTGTCATGTCTGTGTGCCTGCCCGCCTGCCTGGGAACAACTCTGCTCCCACTGATGGATTTTCTTGAATGTTGATATTTGAAGATTTTTCAGATATCTGTTGAGAGAATTCAACTTTGGTTAAAATCTAACAAGAATAACAGGCACTTTACTTGAATACGTGTGCAGATTTATGATAGTTGCTGAATTATTCTTAGATTGAGAAATGTTTCAGACAAAAGTTATAGAGAAAATCAAAACATGCATATCCTGAAATCATACTGGTTATGATTTAATGTGGAAAAATATGGTACAGACAGACACACCACAGAGGACCCCAGAATACAGTGCACAAAAATGTGATTTGCGTTCAGGCTAACTGGCAAGAATAACAGACACATACACGTAGTGGTTAATACTTGTTATTGTTAATTGCAGCATGAAGTATTTTGTAGATTGACAACAGTGCAAAGGAATTCATGTTTGCATTTCCATGGCACCACTGTACACTTTTATCTTGTTGCCAGCAGCAATGGAGAATGAAATTATTTTTTTATTTCCATGGCAACGTTGGTTATGTGAACACAGCAGAACATAATATTGTATGCATATTGGCTTTCTTGTACTGTACGAAATTCGAGGTTCTCAAAACAGTGACTAGGAACATAATTGCCACGTACAAGAATCTTTTTGGAACAAACATTTGTGTATGGCAATTTGCAGATAATTTTGCTTTATAGCTTGTGCTATTCATTATTTGAGTCACATTTAGAAGGTTTATGGTTTGAATCCTAACAAAGTACTGCCAGTTCTGGCTTGCGGCTATGGTCTGAATCCTGACCAAGTGCTGTCGTTTGTGGCTTGAGGCTGTGGTTTACTTCACTTCCTCCAGACTGACATGAGCACTTGTATTTTTAAATATGTCCATGCTAATTCCCTGTTCATAATGATCCTGGCTTATCTCATTGAGTTAGAGGATGACGGTTCAGGTTTAAATTCAGATCTCTTGTTGTATATTTATGTAAGAGTGCTTTGGAACCTGAATTCTTGATATAGTGTTCTATGTGAAGGAACAGACAATGAACATTGAGCTTATGGTGGTTTGAAAGTAAATGTTTGTGGACTGTCATATAGCCTTATTGAAGTATTTGCGTGGTACAGGTAGGAGAACTGAGAAATGTTGCTATTAGGCTTGAGGTTTGAGCCTGTTGTTTCCCAGGTACTGCCCAGATGAATCTGAACTGCTAAACTGCAGTTTTTTTTTTTTGATCAGGTTGAGCTTTGTTGTGAGGTAGCACATAATCCCATTTGGCCAGCCCAGGAGATATGTGGTCGTTTTATTTTATGTCTTTAATGGAAATCAGAGCCCTTTGTTATGCATCTGTGTGTTTGCCTGAATCTGAACTGTATGCGTATCTACTCACTTTTGTGTTTGTGTAAGCGGACAAAGGTTTATATTGTGCCTCAGTCATGTTTACATTACTTCTGTGGAAAAGTTCTGTTCATTGTTGGAGGTTAGAGAAATGAACTAGTAAAGTAAGACTGTGAGTTTGAAAATTTCGTGTTTATGTAAGTGGACAAAGGTTTATATTGTGCCTCAGTTGTGTTTACATTACTTCCCATGGAAGAGGTTTGTTCAATGTTGGAAGTTAGAGAAATAACTAAGACTGTGACTTTGAACCATTTTGTCTGTTTTCCTATTCATTAAATGTTAGGGGTAGACTGTTGATTCTTTTACTGCTGTTTTTGGCACTGTCACCTGCTGTGTAACAGATGTTTTGCTCTGTTTGATACATTGAAGTAACTCTGCCATTTTTTTAATGGAAGTCGTATAAAGTTCATGTCATTCGAGATCTACCCATGACCATTCATTGTCAGATGGTATCTACATGTTGTTGGTGGTGCAGGCATCTGGAATGGAGCTGACACTTCCCATTTGATGTAGGATTATGAAGTTTAGTCTGATGCTTTACTTTTGTAAAATATGTGGCTCTCGTTAAGGGGATATTTGTCAAAAGTGAGAAATATTTTTTTCTGCCAGTGTTATGTGGAACTATGTGTAATAAAATTTGCAGAGGGGCAGAGAATAGTTTGACAGTGTTTGAGAACAGGATGCCGCAAAGAATATTCAGATCTTAAAGAGAAATGAGCAGGTAACCCAGAAAATAACATGTGAGGAGTCTTCTTTGTTTGTGTTTCCTCACCTTATGAGGACTTGTGAATAAAGAACACAGTGTGCACACACAAACAAGAAGAGCGTACAAACTTTTGGTTAAAAAACTGCATTAGAAGACGCTACTTTGGTGATCCAAACATAGGTTGGATAGTACTAAAATGGATATGAGAGCTGTAGATTGCAGAGTTGTGAAGTGCATTGAGCTGGTTCATTATAGGATCCACTGTAGGTCTGTTGTTGGGGCATTGACAAAATTTCAGGCTCTGTGCTAACAAACGGAACATCATGATTCAGGGTACTACTGCTTCATATTTGTAGGTTCATTCATTCATTAGTATTCAGCCTTGAAGGCCGGGCTTGGCAGGAACCAGAGCCCAGTCATGTGACTGGTATGGCTCTGGCACACTGCGTCCTGTGCAAGTTCTTGGGGATAGTTTGCCATTGCTTTCCCCCGCCTTTAGAAATTCCCACTTTAGTCGCCAGGTGCCTCCATTCGCAACGACGCAAGAGATCCTAGCAGCGAAAGGTGGAACTGTGGGCGAGAAAGATGCCCGGTAGTAATTTTGCCTAAATTCCGATTTCCACTTAAATTTAGGGATCTTTTACTTGCCGCAAATCTACAACATGGGACCGATGGCTTTACTTCCCCTCCGAAGGAAGGTGTGCTGAGGATTTTTTCGCCCTAAAAATCGGACGGCTTCGGCCAGGTTTGAACCTGCAAACTTGGGTACTAAAGGCCAGCACGCTACCCCTAGACCAACAAAGCCGTATTTGTAGGTACCGAGTTCAAAATTCAGCTTAGCTGTCCATTATCCGGACACATTTTTATGATTTTGGGGCTGTCTAGACAAATGAGTGGATAGTACTTGAAAATATTCCATGGTCGTTTCCCATCTTATCCATCCCATACAAATCATTGTGCCATTTAACACTATGTATCTGCACAGGAGCATCATTAAATATACCAGGAATCAATCTGTAACTGCTGGGTATCTCCTAATGAGGTTTGAGGTTTCCATATTGACATTTTTAGGATGTGGTCCTGATTATGCGCTGTGTCGTCTTTCTGGCACTTAACTAATGTTTTGTCCCTGTCAAGGCTCCTTGGTTAGATGAATATTTACTGCTGAAGGAAGAATCTGTACCATTGAGTTCATAATGATAAAATTAATAGGATACAAGTCGTACCCGTTGAATGAAAGTAAACATGCGTCTTACAGAGTGCAGTGTGTAACTGCGTTGTCGTCTTCTTCAACCGGGGGGGGGGGCTGTTGAAGAAGAGTTTGCTTATGTCAAGTACTGTGTACCATTTGTCGTACTTGTCATGATTTTTTAACAAGGGTACTGGAGAGAACTACTTTTTTAATGTGTGTTTATGACCCATGTACATGTTTGTGCATGTGCTGCCTTGTAAGATTTGCTGAACTAAACATTTTTTTTATAGCAGTTCGATGTGAAGTTGGCCTGTAAGTGCACAATGACCTTTATGTTGAAGTAGATGTTATAAACAACTGTAAATGTCATTGTGGTTGCAGGCAGCTGCTATAGGAATTCAGGTAGAGCTTCAGTAGCTTATAAGTTTGAATTTTGTGTCTTCAATAAATGAGTTTAAATGGTGACTAATATCAGGCTGGCAGAAAATGGGCTCGGTGATGAGCAGTACTAAGTATTGATGTATGATTTACAGAATGAATCTCCATAGCTTAGACAGAGTGTTAAATGATAGGATATCAGTGAATGATGAGTTGTATAGGGTGTGGAAGTTGTATAGGGTGTGGAAGTAGTTACGGTCTAATATGGGGCATCATCCTTGCATTTGCTTGGAATAGCTGAGGAGAACAACAAAAAACGTTAGGATAGCCAGTCTATGGGCCTAGATTTGAACCCCAGACTTCCCAAATGTAGGTGGCATGCTACCCAGATAACTTGGATCCAGTGCTAGTGAATATTTTTCGTTCCCATTTTACCTGAAACTGATTGTGATTCAGATGCTTCAGAAGGCATGCATAACAGCTGTACAGTATTAGTTCTTTAGTTCATTTTGCACATTGTAATTTGACTGAATTGAAGCAGTGTAAAGGTTGTTCTCATAATTAAAATAATGAGTTACATTTAATTAATGGTTGCAGATTGGTTTGAGATGATAAGAAAGTGACAAAATTACATATGATCCTGTCACATTTTTGTACACATTCCCAGCCAGCTCATATGTGTTTATAAAAGGTAAAGTGATCCCATTACAGGCCCAGTGTGGCCCAGAGGGTGGGTAGAGGTATAGCTCTACTCTTCCATGACCGCGGCACTAGAAGGGCGTGAGTGGTCAGCAGCATGCCCTGGCCGTACTTTACCCCCGGGAAAGACCCGGTACCCATTTTACAGGAGGCTGGGTGGGTCCCAGGGCCAGTCTGGACGGGCGGAAAATCTCGTCCCCACCGGGATTCAATCCCAGACCATCCAGCTCGTAGTCAGTCACTATACTGACTGAGCTACCTGGCCCCATTTGTGTTTATGCATAACATATTTTTTTTGCATTATGTTTTTTGATGAATCAATGCCATTATCGCTTGAAGTGGAAGTAAAAACACATCATATGCAACTCACCAATAGGCCATCTACATTTGTGCGTGTTTCAATTCCTAAGGAATCATAAGGCAATTCGTAAAAAATTATAAAACACAAGTTATTCATGTTTTTTCTTACACTTCACTGAACTCTCAATAATTTCTTTAAAACATTATAAACTCTGTTACTCTGCAGCATGTGTAATATATTTTCTTGTTCAAGGTTTCCATCCTGTTGTTGTGCTTGGATAGAGAAATTTTATTATTGAAAAAAAGTTCCTTAACCTTTTGACGCCGGAATTATTTTTTTAATTTTAGCACACCCTGTATATAAAATGTGAATAATACAGGAACCAAATATATTTTTATATTTATGAAACAAACTACATTTTGAAGAGGAAAAAATGGAGAGTATATACCATGTTTAAAATATTCAGTACCTATATTTGTTGAATAAATATATAAAATACAATGTTTAGAAGTTAGCGGTGCGGTGTGACCACTATAGTCGTCGTCAGGCGTCAAAGGGTTAATTGATATGAGTAATCGAGTTCCTGCATGTGAATGGGCCAAACCGCAATATTTATCGGGTGTTGGTTCTTGAAAGTCGATTTATGTTACAGGCACAGAGAGTAACTGCATATAGTAATACATAATTTGACTTTCAAGAACTGTCATCTGTTTATTTTTGTTGTGGCACATTCACATGCAGGAACTGGATTACTTTTCGGATCTTGTTTGTCATAATAAATCTTCATTATCTGAGCACAACAACAGGAAGGAAACCTTGACCAAGAAAATATTTTATACATGCTGCAGAGTAACAGAAAGTTTATGATGTTTTAAGCAAATTATTGAGATCTCACCGAAGCATAAGAAAAAAACATGAAGAACGGATGTGTGTGATAATTTTTTGTATGAATTGCCTGATGATTATTCCTTCAGATTTGAAACATATAGCAACATAGAGTGCCTGTTTTTGAAATGAGTTGTGTTTTACGTCTTTTTTTATTGCTATTTTATGTGAATATTGTAATACTAAGCAATGACTCAGAATAAGTTTTCGTTACCATTTTGTTGGTAATCTTCAAGTTTTGTACAGAGTTTGCGTAGAACAAAGTGTATTCTGAAGACAGTTTTGAAGGTACAGTTCATGATGATTATGATGATTATGATGATGATATTTTCCTCAGCCAGTTTGTGTGTAAGCTCCAATTATCCCCGAGGTACTTTTCTTAACCAGCATGGTTTTAGATGTCCATAGTGAATAAAATGTATGTACAAGGGTAAGTCATTAAATAACAGGAAATTTTATACTTGTAATGACTTTTTTACAAGAGTACTTACAAAAATTGTTTGTGTCTTATTTTTCGACATAGTCGCCCCCTGCTTCGCAACACACTTGGTCCACCTGTCCACAAGCTTGCGGATGCCTTCTAGAAAAAAGCTTTTTGGCGTGACCTTTAACCAGCATTACACCTTCTCCATTACCTGATCGTCATCTGCACACTTCTGGCCCTGCAAATGTTCTTTCATAGGTCCAAACAAGTGAAAGTCCGATGGCACCATACTGAACCTTCATTCTTCTGTAGATTTCAGAATGTTTCACACCCTCTGACCACAAAAAACGAATAACGCTTCGTTACTATTCCACGGTGCAAGTTGACAGTGGAGCGGCCATGTTGTACGGCCTACTGCGCAGGCTCAAACTGCTTGATCGTCACAACCCCTCTATGACATTGCTAAGGAGCCATTTTGCGTCCTGAAATAAGATTTTTCATTGTGCATACTTTTCCATGCACTTTAGAATAAAATTCCTGTTATTTAATGACTTTCCCTCGTAATTTGGGGTTGAACACTGTTGTTTTGGAAACTTTCTCCAACTCATTCATCAGGGTTGATGTGATGATGTACCATAAACTGGTAACTTACATGGGTCAGCCTGTCAATATGATGTTGTTCTTAATCAGTTGACTAAGGGACAGGAGGGAGGAGTGACTGTCATTCCCACTTTAGATCAGATACTTGTTCTGTAACATGTGTCTGTTAGTCTCCACTCTCTGTTGTTTTGTATCTAGTTCATTCATTAGTATTCAGCCTTGAAGGCCAGACTGGCAGGAACCAGAGCCCAGTCATGTGACTGGTATGGCTCTGGCACACTGCATCCTGGGCAAGTTCTTGGGGGTAGTTTGCCATTGCTTTCCCCCGCCTTTAAGACGTTCCCACTTTAGCCGCCATGTGCCTCCGTCCACAACGACGCGAGAGATCCTAGCAGCGAAAGGTGGAACTGTGGGCGAGAAATATGTCTGGAAGTAATTTTGCCTAAATTCCGACTTCCACTTAAATTTAGGGATCTTTTACATTCCGCAAATCTACGACGTGGGACCGATGGCTTTACTTCCCCTCCGAAGGAAAGCGTGCCCTAAAAATCCGACGGCTCCGGCTGGGTTTGAACCCACAAAGGCCAGAACACTACCCCTAGACCACCGAAGCCATATACATGGTGGTTCAAATATGACCAGGACTGATTACACACTGTTTACACACAAATCGTCCCGGTCATATTTGAACCACCTTGTATCTAGTTATGAATGAAGATTTGAATTATTTTCGTGGTGTTTCCAGTTGAATGCTTATATAGTGCCTTAAAAGTGTCTTATACTAATGATCATCCTGCCACATTATGTGCTCCAAAACTTACACGGTTTGAGCAGGATTGTAAGTAACCTAGATATAAGTACGTCACTGACAGGTGACATTGATATTACTGTAGCTACCAGTGGTCACATACCTTTATTTTAAACAACTGTGTCTGACTCTTTACAGTTTATAGCTGAATATTACTGTGTACTTTGTATTTAGGAGGTCCCTGGTTTCATTCTTGAAGCCTTGAAGTTAATACTGGAAGAGGCAGACCACGCCCACATCCCTCCCTGAATATTCATAATTATTCTTCCTTAGCTTAGTCAGTGCCACTTAACCACAGCTGCATGTATAGCATTGCAAAATGGCCACCAAACAAATTAAAGTGTGTGCACAGTTGTAATTTTGTTGTTTTCCTGCAGAGAACTCCATCTCATTCAACTATGATAATGGTTCGTCAGTCTACAAGTCCGTAGATTTAAAGAAACCTCTGGAAATACAATGTACCACCGCAGAAACTGGTGTAAGAATGGAATGGAAAAAAAATGGAACTATTACACTCCCAACAGAAAGAATCAAGATATCAGATAACAAAGTAGTGATAGACACACCCGAAGAAGGTGATCTGGGCAATTATACTTGTATAACGTTTAAACAAGATACCAAGACTGGAGAAAAAACTATTACAGTAATTGGTAAGTCAACAATTTAATTTGCTTTCACAAAGTTCTGCCTTTTGTTTCTTGCTCTCTCACATACATAATAATAATAATAATAAAATTTATTATTGTTATGTATGTTAGAGATCTGGCCACTTGAAACTGGTTCACACATTAAGAATGTGATCATGAAAATCTGGCACTGATTTTGTGGCTTTTTTACTTTGCATATAGGTGGAGTAGGAAAGAAAATCATTCTGGTGTCTGCCAGATAGGAACAGAACGTTACCTTAGCGTCCTGTTCAAAGTCTGAATGACAGTCGTTAGCTTGTATGTACTCAATCAGGCATAATTACATATAATTCTATTTCAGCACTGCCTAAAGTAGGAATGCCGAAGGATGTTACCGTAGTGGAAGGAGAGAAGTTGAAGCTGGAGTGTGATGTGCATAGCCCAGCACCTCGGAGCATTTCATGGACAGTTGGCAAGTATCCATTTATTCATTTCAAGAGTAACAGCATGGCTGTGTGCCACCGTGTAAAATTAGCATACATATGGTTTAAACGTGTGTATTCACGATGTTATAAATATTGGATGTCTGTAACGCGTAGTGACCTGGCTGTGATCTTTGCGACTGTACAAGTACAGTTTGACTCCTGGGGGGGGGGTTTGCAGAGATTTAACCTTTTGATGCCTAACAACCACTATAGTGGTCGTACCGCACCGCTAACCTCTAAACGTTGCATTTTATATATTTATTCAACAAATACAGGTACAGAATATTTTAAACATGGTATATACTCTCCGTTTTTTCCTCTTCAAAATGCAGTTTGTTTCATAGTTCTAACTTATTTGGTTCCTCTATTATTCACATTTTATATACAGTGTGTGCTAAAATTTAAAAAAATAATTCCGGTGCCAAAAGGTTAATGAAATAGACATTTCATGATTTATTGCATTGGCCTGAAGTCAAGAGCTTAAATGTGGTATAATTTTACATATTCAATGTGCAAAATGCATATAATCCTAAGTCTAGTAATTAGAATAGCATAAGCAACCAACTAGATGCAACAATAACAATTTATCAGTAATTTCAATCAACACAACATTGTTCGGGCGATAATTTCGCCCATCCTCAAGAGCACTAGACTTTGTTTACAGCTTGTGGTATAATGCACCAAAGAAGTTGCCTGCTAGTGACATTTTTAACATAAGTAGAAATTTCCATTCATCTGGAATATGACACCATACCACTGTATAGACAGTTCTCAGTGTTTTAATACAGTGTAGTGGGCTCATGTTCCAGGGTGTAAATTTCATATGAACCCTTGAAGATGAGTCTCTTGTGTTATGTTGAGGCACTGGGAAACAATTGCTCAGTGCAGTAGCATCATATCCCAGAAGAATCGAAATTTCAGCTGCATGACTGAAAACCCAAGATTTTGCATCTTTGTAATAGTTTACTATGGTTTTAACATTTTTGTAATGTGCAAGAAGGTAACTTGATGGCCACGCTATGTTGCTGGTCATGATTCGCATAATGGGAAGTGTTTTCCTGAGATACCTGAATGTCTGATTTTTAATTAATAGTCAACAATTTATGCTGGAAATATCAGTTTTGCAACAAAGGGTAACCATTTGAAAATGTGGTACCTAACATGTACTTACTGCTTAGTCGGTGTTTGTGATTAAGTCTTTGTACCTTGATGTGATAGTTACTTTGTTTGCCAGGTATACTGATGAGATTAGTAACTGTGTTGGATCCAGTAGGTGAGAATCAGTTTGTATTGAAGGAAGAATGTTGAAAGTGTTGTGCTGGGGCAAAGTACCTAGGGATTTTATTAGAACAGAACAAGTTATATAATTGTTTTTATTTCAAGTTTTCCACTGTGAAATAGTGGGGGTACCCAGTGGCGCAGTTGGTTGAGGCACCGCGCTACAAGCTGGAAGGTTGCGGGTTCAGTTCCTGATGGTGTCATTGAATTTTTTTATTGACATAATCCTTCCAGCCGCACCATGGTCATGTGGTTGATTCAGCCTCTAACAGAAATGAGTACCAGGAATATTTCCTGGGGGTAAAGGTGGCCGGTGCATAGGGCTGATAACCTTACCACCTTAATGTGCCAATTGTCTTGAAATCTGGGCGTCTCAACCTCCTGGAACCCTCAGGGCCTCTCCAGGCCTGTAATGGGATTGCTTTACCTTTACTGTGAAATAGTGTTAGTTGGTGTGATAAATGAAACAGAAAGATGTTACACAATCTTATCATCCTTATTATCTGTTTGTTGTATGTAATCATTTGAAATTTGGACTTTGAATTGTAGAAGTTGACCCTGTGTACTTCCATTCTTTTCAATTGATGGATCATGATTGCAGCAAGACTGGAAGAAGTGGAATTACTGTAGTTACAGAAATCCTTTGATTTGTCACTGCTGATCTGGGAGAGTGGCACTGTTCGTGCTGTCATAATCACTTGTAGATACTCTGTTGTTTGCTACATGAAGTTACAAAGAGACAGAAAGGGCAATATTTCTTGTCACTTTGTCTTGAGGGTTGTATTTTTGTGGGGTGTGAATCAGTGTTGTTTTGTTGGTAGGTGCCAACAATTAAAAAGAACATACATTCCCTATATTCAGGAGAGATCATTGTAAAGATGGTGGCAGCACTGTCCCCAGAACATTGATGCTTATGTGCCAAACTGCATGTTTTTCCCCATCTTTGTAAAGTGTATTATAACCGTCAAAACTTTTGCAGGATAACAGTTGCCACACTGGTATTGCAGTACAAATGATTGTCATGTCTCGGTACAGAAGATTGTAAAGAATTTATATATAACCTTTTGGCACCTAATGCCAGGTATGCCCATGATGAAGTGGGATGCTCAAAATGCCGAACATCAGGTGTAGGTGATGGCCATTTGATAGTTTTCTTACGCAACTATCATTTAAATTCTTATCTCTTGTACATCACACCAGGCATTTAATTTTGGCAGTAAAGGGTTAAAAACTAGCGACATAAATAACATTGTATATAAGGACCCAATTCTGACTGCTGTGTGCTGTCATTGTGACTACACTTTGCCCATGGGAAGAAGTCCCATAGATTGCTGGGATGATGACAAGTGAGGCTTCCCCCCCTGTCCACCCACTGTGTTGTTCTTTTCCAGCCTGCTGTACCAAATATTCATATTGCTAGCAGAAGTTATTACTACTAGCATTCGTGCAATCAATTTGGCGAGACCAGAGGGGAACACGTGGGAGTACACTGGACAGGCAAGCGTAATTACTTGAAAGCAATGTGGAGGGGGTTAATCCATTGGAATTCCTTTCACAGCTTCAGTATAGTGGGAGAGCTTATTAAAAATGCTTCAGAGACATTTTAGCAATCACAGTGTGGAAGAAGTACTTACGCTGTATTAATCAGAGATTATAGTGTCTCAGTGAATGAGTCCGATTTCCTAAGATTTTGCGCGGTTATCCATTTAAGTACAGATCATGGCCAGTGTTGTTAGAATATATGTGTTGTATGCTTTCTTCTGGGTAGTTCCCCGGCGTCTGAATTTTATGTGCCAACGTTTCGGAACACCCTGTTCCATCTTCATAGGCAGGTAGGTGTGAAGAATAACTGGGGTTTAGAATGTTCGGATATTTATACGGGAAAAGGTTTGGCTTGAAAATAGCCTGAGCCAATGGGAAGGAGGGTGACAGGGTGGGGGCGGGTCTGAGTAGAGAAACAGGCTGCAGAGGGCGACGACCCACATGGAAGCCACGGTTACATGTGCGAAGGAGGTGGGCCACGAGTCGAGGTGAAAATGTGTGACCACAGTTCCATGTGTCTAGGCTACTGTTTTTGCCAAACACCAATTATGTATTCAGCCAGTAGTGATCTTCATGTACTCCTCAAATGTTTTTAAATGGTTAACATTGCCATTTTGTTTATCCTCAGGCAATAAAACTTACTACAGTAGTCAAGACCGCATAACGCTTAGCCCACGTAATAAAGTTCTCAATGCAACATTTGAAATTAAGGAAGCATCGATGGAAGACCGTGGATACTATACTTGCATTGCAACAAATGAAAATAATTTTACGGATATTGCAGTTACACATGTTAGAGTTAAGGGTAAGGAGTGCATCATGCTGCAAGCAGTTTGTTTTATTTTCCATGTTGTTTCAAGTGAATGACTGTTGGTGGCATATGAATGTTATCTGAAGCAACTAGCTGCATGCATTTAACTTATTAACCCTTTGACGCCTAACGACGACTATACTCTCTGTTTTTTCCTCTTCAAAATGCAGTTTGTTTCACAAATCTAACATATTTGGTTCCTGTATTATTCACATTTTATATAGAGGGTGTGCTAAAATTAAAAAAATAATTCATCATCATCATCATCATGTTCCTGAAGGGTTAGGCATGTTTCCTGTTCCTTGATCCTCAAGATGAAGTTGGTCCCTCCATCTCTTCCTCAGTCATCATATGTTCCTTCATCCTTTCAGTTTATATTGTAGTGCTTGTTTTGGTAATCTGTTTGTGTCCATCCTCTGTACATGTTGTAGCCACTTTTGGTTTATATTGTAGTGCTTGTTTTGGTAGTCTGTTTGTGTCCATCCTCTGTACA
>Ga0123357_10007870_pt1 | contig 13245 bp, 9 predicted proteins | sample TergutEmb28metaG_FD_89873 | JGI IMG/M metagenome (GOLD analysis project Ga0123357, IMG submission 89873) | Embiratermes neotenicus P4 segment gut microbial communities from Petit-Saut dam, French Guiana - Emb289 P4 | ecosystem: Host-associated > Arthropoda: Insects > Digestive system > Gut ...
TCCAGGGGGGTGCGATCAGGAAATAGAGTTTGGGGTTTTGCCCCCGGGGGTGGAAAAACAAAGGGCCCCCCCCCCCCCCCCCATGACAGAGTATGAACTTTAAGGAAGATCATAACTCTTTTTTTTAATTTCCTTCTATGTGTCTCAATAATTTAAAATTTGTTGAGCACAGAATGTAATTTTTTTAAAATGAAAAATATTCTTTTTGCCACACCTCGGTGTCTTCTGCCTGGGGCAGCCACACCGCTGACCTCACTCTAGTCGTGCCGCTGGTTGCCGTACATTTATGTGTTACTGTGTGTGTGTTGTAGAGTGTAAGTTCTGTTGCAGCCAGTCTGGCTGACTGCTGATCATATTAACATATTTTTTAATGTATTTACATGCTGAGTGTTGTATGCATACATCACTGTCTGTATGTGTTGCCCTACAGATTCTGTACCGGTATGATTTTATTTTCCGGATGGCAGGCCAGGTGCCACACTGATGTGTTAGGCATGTTGTATACCTGAAGTTCTGCTTGCACAGCATTATATATACATATATATTTTTTTACATATGTAACATTCATATTGTTTTTAGTTTTGTAATAATGCTGTAAGCAATAGAAATGTAAAGTATGATTTTTTAATATATGGTACTGGGCAAAAAACTGGAATTTCTCGGCCTCAGTTACCAGATGGCCAAATATGAACCTGTGTCCATCCTAAAAGTGTTAATGGGCCATAGAAATGCCATCTGCATGTCCCATTTGTTTTCAGTTCACAGTACATAATCATTCTCTGACTTTTGGAGTCAATATAGTGTAATTTAATAAACTGTGAACCTACTGGCAGCGGTGTAAATAATTTTTACATTTGGATCATTCCTTATCAAATTGTTAACAGCAGTTGACACGACCATCTGGGATTTCAGTGCAGTTGTGTAATTACACAGTTTTTGATGTGTAGGTGATACATTTGAATTTTCACTACCTCCGAGTATGTCATTTGCTTTCAAAGGCACTGCATATTGAAGTTCTCAGTTTTTCGTGAATTTTTCCTTAGTCTGATTCACTGAAAGGTAGGTAATGACCCCAACAGATTGAGAATTCCTTCTTACGTCAGTTGAGAGCTCTGAAATGGGGGCTTTAATTTGGTATGTCACTGACAGTATTTTGGGCATGTTAACATTGACCTTAATTTATAACAGATGTTTTATATATATATATATATTTGCATGAGGATTCAGTTCTTCTGGGATGTGATGCTGTGTCACTGGAGTTACAGTGCCCAACATTTTAAAGAAATGTGCCATCATCTTATGAAGAGTCAAGCACTCCAAGAAGTAAGTCCTTGAAATGTGGTAACCACTTACCCAGTGACACAGTACCACATCCAGACCCGTAGCCACGGAGGTGCAAGTGGGTGCACTGCACCCACTATAAATCTGGATGCATCCATGACTGAGGTTCTCTACCCTGACTGAGGTTTTTCCATGCTTTTCCTCAGTTGTAAGGCAAATGCCAGGGTATAACTTGCAAAGACGGGGCACGGCGATAATTTTTACACAGTTCATCGTTAATTTTAGTTTGACCATTCTGGGTTCAAATCCCAGAAAGCCTTCCAACCAAGTTGTTAATTGTATTGTTCTATATATTGTTTGTGTGTAAGTGTTCTGTACTACTGCCACCGGGTGTCAAACCAGTTGCAGTTAACAAATATATCAATGTCAGTATCAGTCTGCAGAATGTCAGACAAACAAGCTGATCAGAAGGGAGGTCCATGAAGACAATATCACATAGTCGATCTCAAAGAAAAGTGCAGCTGTGAGTGGCAGAGAGCATGAGCAGTGAAGGCTAGATATGTAATAGGTTCCTATGTAAAGAATGCGATATCATGCTTGTTAGAGTACTGAGATGAAAGCGTAGTTGCATTGGTTAAAGTGCATTAGTGCATTCCGCTTCTGGGAATCCTTTCATCTGCAAGGGGCCCAAAAACCTCCACTGACATCATGACTCTTTTATGTATTGTGGCATGTGTCTGGCACCTTTGGCTATAGTTTGGAAAGCTGGTGCTGCATGGTATCGTTCACAAAGCATGCTACTCTGATATGTAAGGTCACTCATTCTCAAAAATGTAAGTGTATGCCGGATTTTTTTTTTTCGCATCCGTACTGTGCGTCTTGATATCAAAGTTTTATTTATTCACCAACTGATGCACTAGTGAGTATTAAAATTTGCATTAAAATTTACATTAAAACAGCTTCGACATGTTTTGGTGTAACTGTAACACCGAAATATTTCAGAGCTGTTTTAATGTAAATTTTAATATTGTTTTTTTTAAGACAACTCATTAGTGCATCGGTTGGTGAATAAATAAAACTTTGATAATATATGCCAGATGTTTTGGGCAGTGTTATAGAGTGCATTGTATAATTAAAGGGTCGATTTTGTGGTTTTAACGAATGTTCATTTTATGCTTCTACACAGTGTATGTGTAATGTGTATGTATATGAATGTGTGTATACATATGCACCCGCACTACGAACCATGGCATCACTATATTCATGGTCTGGCCATGGGCCTGGTCACTTCTGATCACACTTGAATCCTCAGCAACAATACAGTGAGAATGTCAAATCTTGCAGAATTATGCATGTTATATAGCACATTAAAATGAGGAGAAGGTAATGATTTTTTGTGTTATTGATCCAGTCTTTTATTGAACCAGGAAGCTAAGTGTCTCCACCTCTCATTTTTTTAGCCTCGAAAGAAGAATACTATCAGGGATTTTGTGTCAATTGCTGGGGTGCTGCACGTGTCTCACCTGTGCATCTTCTCTAGTACCGAGTTGGGAACGTACATGAAGGTCGCTCGCATTCCACATGGCCCTACACTCACGTTCCAAGTACACAATTACTCCCTGACCCGAGATGTTGTTTCGGCAATGAAGAAGCAGTTTGTGTTTGAGAAGCTATACCAGAATGCACCACTCATAGTGCTGAACAGTTTCAGTGGTGAGGGACTCCACATGAAGCTGATGGCCTCCATGTTTCAGAACATGTTTCCAACCATCAACATTACAAAGGTGAGAAATATGAACCTTAGGAAGGTTATAAAATGTTTCAGTGACTTGATGAGCCTGTGCTTATTGTGTCTTCAAATATGTGCCCTCCATGCTCCCTTCAGTATGTCAGCTGGCTCAGTCAATGCAGTGACTACAATATGGGCTGGATGACCACAGAATCACATCTTGATTTCTGGGGGGGGGAGGCAGACTTTTTCCATGGTCACAGTGTCCAGACCAAGTCTAGGACACAGCTGGTCTACAGTGCATTGTGAACTGAGGGCCATTTTTCTGGTGGTAATGCACCCACAGTCTACTGCTAACTGCTTATGTCTTTGCAAGATCTCAGGCTTTCTGCACTGTTGCTGAAGATTTGAGTCTTGTGGGATGTTACACAGTGTCATGGAGTTCTGGTTTCTGGTGTTTTGAAGGTTCATCTTCAGGGTCAAGAAGACAAAGATGAAGACACTTGGAAATATCAGGTAGTATAGCCCTAGGTCCATGGTGTAATATCCCAGAAGACTTCAAATGTTCCTTACTTCTGTTACTAAGGAGTGGGGCTATGCCTCTGCAAGACAGCCAGGGTCCAGAAAGGCTGTGTTGCCCACCTGCTTACCACGGATGAGTTAACGAGGACATGTTGAGTGTAAAAACGTTTGGAGTCCAGTCCAGAATTGCATTACAAGTTTTATTGTGATCACTTGTTACAGAGAGATGAGCAAAACAGATGATTGTTGGTAACAGAAGACTGTCATTGCTTACTTTGCTTAGCTTCCTTCAGGTGTGCTACAATCGCTGTCACCGTTGGCTTTTATGTATACTGTATTCATTGTGGGGTTATATTAAAATATTCAGGCATAAATATTCATTGAAGTATATAAGAAAGAGTGTGTTAAGGTCTCTGTTCATGGATGATATTCATAGATATTTTATAATACATACTTTTTAGTCACCTCCATTGATATTTCCTTTGTTTATGGTGTATTTAACAGCACTGTTAGTAGCTGAGATTGTAAGCATCTAATGGTAGGATGGTTAGGAAATGATGAATTATGAGGAGTGTGGGAGGAAGTGGTTTGGCCAAATTTTTAGCAATGTCTCATCGTGTGACGGAGGAAAGTAACGGGATACTTCAGTATTGTGTAGTTGGGGTCCTGGCCAAGAATTGAACTGGGCACTTCCTCAATACAAGTCAGACGTATTAGCATATGAGCCAGCCTGTCCAGTCACCATGAAAAAATATGAAATGAAATGCATTTGGAGAATTCGAACTTCATGCTGTTCTCCAGACAGGGTAGTGGCATCTGTTGGTCATTTGTCCACATAAACAGAACTAAATGCTTGAGACATAATGCCTTCTCTGGTTTTCTGTCACTTCTGACAGAGGTACAATTTTAAGAACATGGGAAATATCCAGTCCCAAACTGGTGTGGAGCCCCTCCTGCCACTGGGGGGGGGGGGGTTGCATAACTTCAAAGTGAAAGAAACTGGCTGTGTAGTTTTGAACCTTCAGGTTCTACTGCCAGAAATTTGTATTTATTTCTTCCTCCTTCACCAGTTTCTAGGCAAATGCATTGGTGCTTCCTGTTGGCTTTATTCATGTGACGAAATGTGTATTACAGGTGAAGCTGAGAAACATCCGTCGTTGTGTACTCCTGAACTATGATGCCAGTACGAAGATGATTGATTTCCGGCATTATGCCATCAAACCAGTACCTGTAGGGCTTTCCAAGGGTGTAAAGAAGTTGGTACAGAGTAAAGTCCCAAACCTGGGGCGATTTGAAGATGTATCAGACTTCATCACAAAGTAAGCCACCTGCACTTGCCAACTACCACAGAGAAATCTTCCTCGTATGAGGCATGTACCAATGAAACCCACTCCCGAGGATGCTCGTAGGTTTGAAGTTATTGCAACATTGCAACAGTTAGAAAAATTCTCCACAGGCATATATGCAGGTTTCCCATTGATGCACATGTCAGCATATCCCATCTGCAAAGATTTCGTTGTGCTGCTGCCTAAACCACTGTATCACAGTCCCTGCACATCGTTGTCTGATATAAACGGTCCAAAGGTATGAAAATTGTGTGACAGTAAGGCCACACTATATGTGTAGTGTTTGAGCACCTCATTACCCAGCATTAAGTTCCTCCTGAACTCTGTGAGTGGGGCACGTGGTGGCGCAGATGGTTGAGGCACTGTGCTACAAGCCGGAAGGTTGCAGGTTCAATTCCCGATGGTGTCATAGAATGTTTCATTGACATAATCCTTCCGGCCACATTATGGCCCCAGGGTTGACTCAGCATCTAACAGAAATGAGGACCAGGAATATTTCCTGGGGGGGTGAAGGCGGCCAGTGCATAGGGCTGACAACCTTACCACCTTCATGTGCCGAGTGTCTTGAAATCTGGGAGCCTCAACTTCCTGGAACCCTCAGGGCCTATCCGGTTCTGTAATGGGACTACTTTACCTTTGAACTCTGTGGGCAAATTCACTGAATATGTCATTTTTCTGCACAACAGTGCCAATTCCCATGTGGCCTACATTGTTCAGGACTAACTGAATGCCATGCAGTGGGAGGTGCTTTCACCATCCTCCATGTAGCCCTGACTTACTGCCATGCGATTTTCACATCTGTGGACTGTTACAGAAGGCCCTCAGATTCATGTTGGATGATGTCATGCAAGAGGCTGTGGTACAGTGGCTTACACAGAATCCCAAAGAAATCTCTGCAGACCGAATACTACACCTGGCACATCTTTGGGACTCCTGTATGAATGCTTGTGGTGACTCTTCCTGCCTCTTGCCTTACCTTCACCCGTGAGCATCCTTAAAGTGTTTCAGTGTTGTGATACATTATTACTGTGTACACCAATATATAGTAACGTACATTCTTGATCTCAAACTTTTGCCGTGTTCTGAATGTTTTGTGCTTTTTTCTGGGTAATTCCTTGGCGTCTGAATTTTAAGCAGATATTAGAAACCCCTTCTACACAAGCTTAAGGAAAGGAGACAGCGACCTAAAACACAATAGTTTGACCTCTACCATCCCATGGTTCACCCCAACACATGCCCTGTCTCCTTCACATACCTGCCTGTGGCCTCCATGTGGGTCGTTACCCTCCATAGCCTGTTTCTGTACTTGGACCCACCCCTACCCTGTCACCCTCCTTCCTATTGGCTCTGTCTATTTTCAAGCCAAACCTTTTCCCCTCTAAATACCCCAACATTTCTCAACCCCAGTCATTCTTCATACCTACCTGCCTATGAAGATGGAACAGACAGAGTGTTCTGAAATGTCGGCATATAAAATTCAGACGCCAGGGAATTACCCAGAAGAAAGCATACATCAGGTAACATACATGTTGTCCTTTAATGGTATAAAGGTAAAGGTAAAGCAGTCCCGTTACAGGCTGAGAGTGGCCCAGAGGGTTCCAGGAAGTTAAGGTTCCTAGATTTCATGACAGCGGCACAGGATGGTGGTAAGGTTGTAAACCTTATGCACCGGCAGCCTTTACCCCCAGGAAATGCTTCTGGTACTCATTTCTGTTAGAGGCTGAGTTGACCCCAGGGCCATAGTTCGATCGGAAGGATTATGTCAATGAAAAATTCCAGTGACACCAGTGGGAATCGAACCAGCGACCTTCCGATTTGTAGCGCAGTACCATAACCACTGCGCTACCGCGGGCCCCCTTTTAATGGTATAACATCTGTTTATATGTATAAATACAATGCCCATTACTGTTTAGGTGGTTGAAGACATTGTCATACAGGACTGTGAATAGGAGTATCTTAAACTGTGTGGCAACACGTGGTGTCAGTTTTATTTCATGGTAAGGTAGAGTGTTTATTTTATAATGCCCGTCTTCAGCCTCGATATGATGATATTGAATTTTGTAGCTTGTGGTACATTGTCTTTGATGCTGTTCTTACCCTTTATTAAGGTTCCTGTGCGTTCAGAACGTTACTGTTTGCATCTGTTCCTAGACAATCTGTTCCGTTCTCACATCATCCTAAGTGTTAAGATTGTGGTTTTCTGGGTTATGACTGTGCATAGTATGGTATGTGGTCGGTTTGCACTGTTGGCAGGGTTGAGCATTGGAGGCAGCAGGTTGTGCAAAATGTTGGTAACCACCAATCGTGTTAATGGTGCCATATTGTAAAAATCACCACCACTATGAAAAACATCGGGTATCATATATATGGTTAACATTTTTCATTCTGTTCTGACGTTTTTCCACGAAGGATATGCAGAATGTTACAGGATTTACTGAAGAGTGTGTAGAGGCATATGTTTTTTTGTAAGGTAAAGGTGTCCCTGTGCTGAAATTTGTGTACCACACTATGAAGGCATGTGGGGGGCAGGCTATTGTTCCACACATTCTTACCCCCCAGCATTAGCCGCTGGAGCCAATTCTCTTTCAGAATTATTTATTTATTTCAGCGCTACTGTTGTATGACAGTCCAGAGGTTGGCCAGAAGTCTTCTCTGTTCCAGTTTCCAGGTTCATACTGTTAGGTTTCCTGTACAATGGTAGCACTGTCACCTGTCATTTGTTAGAATTATAAAACGAACACTGAGCAGGTCTGATTGTCCCTGATTTTTTACCAGGTCTGGTCAGCTGTCAGAAAGTGAAGCAGAGGATGATCCAGGAAGCCACGTTACCTTGCCACAGAAACTGTCTACTCGAGGTAACCTTGCTTCTTCCCAGTCTGCCCTACGGCTTATAGAGCTTGGACCCCGGTTGACATTACAGGCAAGTCCTGCCCATGGTCCTTTGAACCTCACAGATATCTGAACATTCTCTGCAGTATGATTATTACATGCTAGTTACAAAGTATCAAAGTATAGTAGAAAGGTAAAGTGATCCTGTTACAGGCCCGGTGTGGCCCAGAGGGTGGGCAGAGATATAGCTCTACTTTTTAATGATCGTGGCACTAGAAGGGGGTGAGTGGTCAGCAGCACGCCCCGGCCGCACTTTACCCCCAGGAAAGACCCGATACCCATTTTACAGGAGGCTGGGTGGGCCCCAGGGCTGGTCTGGATGGGTGGAAAATCTGGTCCCCACCGGGATTCGATCCCAGACCATCCAGCCCTTAGTCATTCGCTATACCGACTGAGTTACCCGGCCCACATCGAAGTATAGTGTATCCTAAAATTTGTTGTACCAACTTAACTTTTTGTCTCCTTACAGAAGGCATGTCATTGTGATTTCCCCCTACACAGAGACTTTTAGAACCTTTACACTGTCAATTTTATAAATTTGTTGCCCCGTTATGATCTCATGCTGAGTTGTATCTTTGGTCTTTACAGTATGTGATATCTCTTTGAGTAGTCTGTGCATAAGGACAAGCGATATTCAAACAAGTTCCATATCTTTCAGGCAGCTGGTGTGCGTGTTGTGTTTGCAGTATCTCCTTGGCTGTAGTTGGGAGGAGTGAGATTAGAAGTACAGAGAGGTCCCTTATTGTGTCCTTGAGTGTATGGAAAATAACATGCTGGCATTCTTAAGGGAATCAGCCCATACTGTCCACTTCTTATCAGCGCCAGAATGTGAGATACGGGCTGAGCTGTGCGAACGAGTTACAGAAGGTGGTTACCGTGTGTCTGAGGAATATATTCTGCTTAAGAAAGTGTGCTCATTTGCAGTGGGATAAGAAACACTCGAGATCCCCGGTGGATACAGGCTTTGTATATGATAAAGTCAGGGCTGCACAAAATTTCCACAAATCTCGGGGCCCACCTCAAAATTGTAGGTGCCAGAAGGGTGACTTGAAGCAAGTTTCAAACTGAGGCCCCGCAGATATCAGGTGCCACCATGCAGAGTTTAGTTGCTGTGGTATTATGGTGCCTGGGGTTAGTGCACCTGGGATAATGTTCTTGGGACAGCTGCCTTGGTGAAGACGTGATAACGATCTCTTTGTAGAAGGAAGGGAAAGTGGTAATTCACACATGTCACATATATGTGGTCTTATTTCGTGCAACAGAATGCTTGTAAAATGAATCTTTCATAAAGCCAAACTTTCTTATAAATTTCTTGCATATTTGGTTATTGTAGTTATAGAATAAAACGGGGTGTGGAAATGAAGGAAGCTAGAAGAGTCACTGTGTCAGATCTGCATTAATCCTTTAAAGACAAAGCGCAGACTGCTTTATTTAAAGACCCAGCCCATACCGCGCAGTAAACACTTTCCATCTCAGATATAAAAACCATCAGTTTATGCTGTCAGTGGCACAAGTTGTGTTTATTCTGAGATAAATACAAAACACACAAATACTGTGTGGGCAGAGCGTACAATTCTTGAAAGTTAAACTTGTCGATGCATCGCATAACCAGTAGGCTTTAAAAAGTTAATGCAAGTGACATGTTTTTGAAATGATGTTGGTTTCAGTTTTGCTTGGAAATTCAAGAATGTCTTGGGGTTTCCACAGTCCACTCCAGCAAATGTCAGGCTGCTACCACCACAGTAGTAAATTTATACGTAAATACTTACAATTGTCACTGATGCCTCTAGCGAGATGTGGTAGAAGCAGTTTGTGATGTCAGTGTAGTGATACCATGTCCTTACTTTCCAGCTGATAAAGATACAAGAAGGTGTGCTTAATGGCGAAGTCCTGTATCATGAGTTCATTGAGAAAACCGAGGAAGAGAAACTGCTGATAAAGAAGAAGCGAGAAGAGAAAAGGTTTGTAATTGGGTTCCTGGGACCTGTTTTTTGATTTTGGACATCTGATTGCAATATTAGGTCTCAGAAGTGTTCACTTCCCATCCATTGCGTATAGTAATCCTGTTTCTATATCAGCTTTCTCCAGTTTGAATCTCAGCTGTTTTGTTTGCAGGCTTCTGTTTATAACTTATTTCTAAACGATTGATTTTGTCATCCGAGTACTTATGTATCTTTGATGTTTGTGTGAGCGTGCATCATTGATATAATAATATAAACAGTTGACTAGATGCAACAATGATAATTTTATTAACAATTTCAATCAGCTCAGCATGTTTCGGGCGATAATTTCACCCATCCTCAGGAGCACTAGACTGTTTTTACAGCTGGTGGTATAAAGCACTGTAAGGACGGATTATATACTTAGTAGTGTAGAAACAAGTGAGCACTCGTCATAATACAAATAGTTAAAATAATAATAAGTATCAATTATAACAATTTAAGTGACATAAAATTCATGATGTGGTAGTAAAAATGAAAGTTAAACAGCAATTGTTGGTATATGGCACTTTTCCGTCTTCACCTTACTACATTTTAATATATTCACATTGCATTTTCCAAAACCTTCATTAACCTTGTTACTAGAAACATTGTAATTAACAACTCTTAATTCGCATTTTAACTGTGATACAAACAATTGCTGTTTAACCTTTTGGCACCGGAATTATTTTTTTAATTTTAGCACACCCTGTGTATAAAATGTGAATAAAACAGGAACTAAATATGTTAGAATTATGAAACAAACTGCATTTTGAAGAGAAAAAAACGGAGAGTATATACCTTGTTTAAAATATTCAGTAACTATATTTGTTGAATAAATACATTAAATGCAACGTTTGGAGGTTAGCGTCCTAGACGGTAGGACGCAAGGGCTGTAAAGGTTAACTTACATTTTTACTACTGCATCATGAATTTTATATCACTTAAATTGTTATAATTGATACTTATTATTATTTTAACTATTTGTATCATGACTACTGCTCACTTGTTTTTACACTACTAAGTATATAATCCATCCTTACAGTGCTTTATACCACCAGCTGTAAAAACAGTCTAGTGCTCCCGAGGATGGGCGAAATTATCGCCCGAAACACGTTGAGCTGATTGAAATTGTTAATAAAACTATCGTCGTTGCATCTAGTCGGCTGTTTGTATTATTATATCAATGATGCACGGTCACACAAACATCAAAGATACATACATATATACGTCCTAATTATATAATCTGTCCTTACAATGCTTTATACCACCAACTGTAAAAACAGTCTAGTGCTCCTGAGGATGGGCGAAATTATCTCCCGAAACACGTTGAGCTGATTGAAATTGTTAATAAAACTATCGTTATTGCATCTAGTCGGCTGTTTATATTAATATACTTACGTATCTGCCTGCAGTGCTGAACTGTTAGTCTCTCTCTTTCTTGTCCATTTTGTGTAATTATTATTGAATTGACACAGAAGGACATAAACACAGAGCAGTGTTGTTATGCTGTCACTAAGCTGTTGCTCTAACCATGTTGTGGGGAGCTGTTAATAGACTTTAGATTGGCCACTTGAAGCTGATGAGCTTGTTTATCTCCGCACCCATGGCATTTCTCATTTTAAAAATTTCACAAACTGCTGTACTTCTAGATTTCAGATTCTTTTTTATGATAGTATGACACAGTGATTAAGTGGAGTTTATCGCGTTATATCGTGCTGTGTCAGTATTACTTAATGAATTGCTGTTGAACATAACAATTCTTTATTGCTTGTATCAACAGTGCTACATGTTTTGGTCCTTCACATGGACCAACATCAGGCATAAAAAACTAATCTGTCCGGTTTTTTTTTAACAGCTGTTGCCGTCTTCTGGAAACCAAACGCCATTCCTCTCTGTTTTTCCATTGATCTGGTTATAAATTTCTTGTTGTCATGGCTGCTTGTACTCCTTCCATCCACGTTTTTCTTGGATGTCCTCGTTTCCTTCTCTCCCGTGGTATCAAGTCCATAATTAATTTTGGTATTCTCTCCTCTGACATCCTTTTGACATGGCCATACCATTGTAGTCCTTTCTGCTGTATGATATCTGTGATGTCCGGCTCCCCTTTCACTCCCATTATTTCCTTAATATGTTCATTAGGCATAAAACATACATATCTAAAAGACAAATATATGCAAGTTGTATATTAATAATTTGCATGCTCACAAATTTTACAGTTTTGTTTTCAGTATTGTGTAGCATTCAGTGATGAATGTTTATTTTCTTTTATATTTCATAAGTTAAAATACTTATGTAAAATTGGTTGTGTTTATAAAAAACAATGGTTCATTCCTTTGGTTACATAATCAGCTTTCCTGTTGTGCTTACATTTTGGGCAAACTTGGTTACTCTTGGAATATCGTTTATTTAATGGGCAGTTTACATTGGTGTACAAAAAGTTCTGACACTGAGTATGCTTCATCATCTATGGTCTTTCTGTTCACTGTCAGAACTTTTAAATATCAACATAAACCACCCGTTAAATAAATATATTCCAAGGGTAACCACGTTTGCCCAAAAAGTGTAGAGACGAGTTCAGAAAGTCTGTGGTTTTAAAGAGCTGCTGCTGTAGAGGATGTTCAAAATAAGTTTTAATAAACATTCATTTTCATTCTTTTATTCACTTCTAAACAACACTTATGAGGCTTACTAAATCACTGACTTACTATTTATTGACACCTTATCAGATATGTAAATGTATTCATTCATTCCTTTTGGCATGTGCAGAATGTGACGATTCCTTGCCGTTCTCAGGAGCTTCTTCCATTCGGCTCTGTTATGTACTTTTTCCTGTCACCCTTTTCCACCAGCTATTCTTCTATCGTCTCTCACCTCATCTTGCCATCTATTTCTTGGTCTGCCTCTCAGTCTTATTGTTCCCAAATTCATATATAATACCCTTTTGGGAATTCTGTTTTCTTCCATATTCTGTACATGCTTAAACCAACGTAATCTATTTAACCTTATTGTCTCTGTTATAATAGGGCTGTTAGCACTTAATGACAGTATAATTGTAAATGATGAATTATGAGGCTCTCTTGTCTTAGAGTATGTACAGGGAGACAGCAACATCAGCACCTGTCAGGCTAACCATTACTTGGCTGGATTTCAAACCAAGATCGCCTAAATACGAGGGTGAATCAAAAAGTGAAGGCAATTTTTAAATTACGCGGTAACCGGGACAGAGAGGAGCTGGGGCATTGCGCAGTATTGACAATGCTTGTTGAAGAGTTCAGCCATGTGCAGTACAGTGCTCTGCCTTCAGTTGAGTGGCAGCAACAAGGGCGAAAACATGGACCCTCCTTTGCAAGATTGCACCATTGAAGAACGTGGTGTAGTGCGGTTTCTTTGGGCAGAAGGAGTGAAACCTGTGGAAATTCACCGTCGTATGTTGGCTCAGTATGGACAGAGCACCATGAGTCAACAAAAGGTTTATGAGTGGGTGGAAAGGTTTAAA
>Ga0123357_10007871_pt1 | contig 13244 bp, 6 predicted proteins | sample TergutEmb28metaG_FD_89873 | JGI IMG/M metagenome (GOLD analysis project Ga0123357, IMG submission 89873) | Embiratermes neotenicus P4 segment gut microbial communities from Petit-Saut dam, French Guiana - Emb289 P4 | ecosystem: Host-associated > Arthropoda: Insects > Digestive system > Gut ...
GGGTGAGGCCGTCGTACGCCTGCTTGTCGCCGAACACCGCGATCGACAGCGACGATTTGGCTCCCCCGGAGCCGTTGTTCATGTTGGCCGAGGTGAGCCAGACGACGTTGCCCCACATCTTGCCCGTGGAGTCTTTGGCCTTGGAGAACAGCGCGTACTTGGAATGGTTGAACGCATAACGCGAATCGGAGATGCACGCGCCGAGCTGCTTTTTGCAGATCTTCATCACACCCGACTGCTTGAGCAGGCCGGCGAGGCTGGAGCCGGCCTTCAACGCGGCGTCGGCGGTGGACTTGCTCGCCAATACCTGGATATGCGCCTGGCGGTCCTTCTTGGTGGCGTAGCGATTGAGCTGGGCGAGGAATGCCTGCGTCGGCGCGAACACCTTGCTGGGCGTCTTGCCTTTCGCGGTGATGACGCCCAGCTTGCCGGTTTTGGCGTCGGTGGTGATCTTGAGCTTGTCCCACAGCATGTTGTAGAGCGTCGCTGCGATGTGCCCGTTCTTCGGCACCGACGAGACGAGATATGCGAACTCGCTCACCGCCCGCCAGTCGGCGTCCGCCCCATTACTGCCCGCCGAGGCATACACCTCGATACGAGTGCCCTGCGGCGTGACGTACACGAAGTCCGGCTGGACGGGGTGGGGGGCGTCATAGGCGCTGAGATCGGGCGGCTGCAGGACGACCGACACCGCCTTCTCCGGGGCTGCGGGCGAGGCCGGAGAAGCCATCGCGGTGGGGGAAGAGCCTGCCAAGAACGCTAATGTCACGAATGCGGACGTCAGGCACACCACAAATCGGTTCGGCACGGCCCCCCTCCTAGCGCAATGTCAACGCCAGGTTAACAAGGCGCGGGGCTCGTACCGCTCACCAACACGCGGTCGGCTTTCCTGAGTTATGCGAAGTGCAGGTCCACCATCGCCTCCGTGAGCGCCACCGGCCCACCGAAAACGTAGGCCGTTGTGATGCCCGTTGCCGCGATGGCCGCCTTCGTTCCGGGACTGGTGCTGGCCGATGGCGGTATCAGGAAGAACGGGTACGCCTTGTTAGGAAGCGCATAGCCAGCCCCCTTGGCCGAGAATGCCCCGCCGGTCAACGCATCAGGGAAGTTTTCACCGGTTGCAAACGTCAGCGCGGGGCCCGTGAACAAGGACGCGAACTGTGCATTGACTGCAACGTTCGTGTCGTACTTGCTGGCACCGGCGATACGCGGCTTCACCGTGGGGATCAGCTTGCTAAGCGCCGTGTCAACGGCCGGTGGCACAGCGACGGTGCCGCCGACGACGCACGCGGTCGTCACGTTCGCCTGCCCCGGATCCAAGCTTGCCACATAGGCGGCATTCACCCGCGCCAGGTAGTCGTGGGTGCTCTTTTGTAGCGTGCCCGTCTTGCTCGTCAGAAGAATCGGGGTGCCGAGTCGCGATGCAACTGGGGACACCGACAACGCATCGGGGAAGTTGTCGCCGCTCACCACGAACACACCACAGATGCCGGCGCCCGGTGCTGGGCTGCCCAGAGCCGGAGGCGGGCTGAACGAACTGCCGCCGCTTGACATCGGAGCGTCGGTGGGCGCCGTGCTGGAATCCGCCGTGGGATCGGGGCTGTCGGCCGTCAGCGCCGCCGCGACGGACGAGGCATCGGGGCTGTCGGCGGGTGTGGGCTCACTGGTAGGCGCGGGTGCGGGCGCCATCAAGTTGGGCTGGCCCTGCTGCTTCGCGAGTTCCCTCGCAATCTCAACCGCCGTGTCGTACTTGGTGGTACCCCACACGCGCTGGAAGCTCGGCGCTAAGGTTCTCAGCTGATTCTCCGCCGGCGTTCCAACAACGGACGTGCCACCCAGAACCCAGATCTTGCTCGGGTGCATAGCTTGGATCTGCGCTTTCACCGTGCTCTCAAGCGCGCCTGACTTGCCCGCCAAAGTGAGCAGGATGGGCGCCTGCAACTGGTACGCCAGCGGCCCGCCAGCCAGGGCGTCCGGGAAGGTGCTCGCCGTTGCGATCAGGAGATTGCCGCCGGTCGTCGTGCCCCATCCTGCCTTGGCGATCTGGATCGCGGTGTCGACAGCCTGGGCGCCATACAGGCGGTTTTCTACCTTGTCGGTGATCGTGATCGTCGCGGTCGCCTTGGCCTGGGGATACCCCGACGATGCATTCGTGGCGGTCCCAGAGATCGCTACGGCTGTGACCGTCAAGACGTTGCCCGTCACCGCGGCGTTGCCCAGCGTCACAACGCCGGATGGCGACACGGTGGCGATCGTCGGATTCTCAACGCACGTCGAATCGGGCTGCTTGACGCACACCGACCACGCGACATTCTTGATGGTCGCGTTAGACGGCGTGAACACCGGCGTCAGCGTGAGCGTGGACAGCGTGGCCACCCCGTTGACCGTGCTCTTGAGCGGGATGTTCGTGCTGGACGGCGACAGGGCCAATGACTTCACCAACACCTGCTTGGACCCGGCCTTGCCGATCGCCCACAAGCGATTGTCTTGTGCGATCACCGTGTTCACGACCGGAAGGGCGCTAACCCGAACGTCGAGTTCGTCGTACGTGAGGCTGGTGCCGTTGCCGTTCGCGGACCCACCATAGACGGCTCCGACCACGTTTCCCGAGCTGTCGGTGTACCTATAGGCCACGGTCTTGTCGTGCACATTGTCCAAGATGACGTTGCCAATGAGTTTGCGCAGCGTCTTGCCCATGGCGAAGTACCCGCTGGTGACGTCGCCGGCGTTGTTGATGTCCAGCATGACCTTGACGGCGCAACCAGACTTCTTCATGGCGACCAAGCCATTGACCAAGTCGGTGCGGACGGTGCTGAAACGCGAATGGATGACCCAGGTCTGGCACGAACTCTTCGAAACCTTCGCCTTGGCGATTAGTTCTTTGCCTTCCCAGTCGGGACGCATGCCGCCGCCCGCACCCGGCGACGGGTAATAGGTGACGTCGCTCAACGTGCTCTTGACACCGGCGCCCGCGACCGTGTCATAGGTGCTGTTGCCGTTGTAGGACGTGGTCCTCGATTGGTTAATCGCCGGGAGGAACGTGCTGTCTCGCAGATTCTGGTATCCGAGCTTGTCCCCGAAGATGGCGAAGCTGGTGTTCGCCTTGTATCCACCACTGGCGCCATTCAGGTTGGACGACGTGACCCAGATGGCGTAATCCCACATGCGGCCGGTCGAATCGGCTGCCTGCTCGAAGATGGCGTACTTCGAGTGGTAGATCGCGTTGAGGTCTTTGTCTGTCGACAGACAGGTGCCGAGTTTGGAATAAGGATTGTTGCCATTCTTCTGGCACAACGTCATGACACCGGCACCATCCATGACTTTGGAGCCGCCCGTCGTGTACGCCTTGGGGACGGTCGAGTTGGCGGTCAACAAGCTCTTCCCATTCGGCATCGCAGTCGTGTTGTTCCACAGCAGCGAAGCCGCACTGGAGCCGGCGTCGAACGCAGAGCCCATTGTGTCGGCCCCGCCGACAGCGTGGATGTACGTCCGGCGTTGCGCGTCGTTGTCGTACTTATTGAGTGCGTTTGCGAAAGCCGACGTCACCGAGAGGGTCTTGTCGCCGCTCGGGGCACCATAGTTGCCTTTGCCATCAGCGGTGGCGGAAACGACATATCGACCGCCCGTCAGGCTGGCACCATCGACGTAATCCGTGCCGCCATTTGTGTCGGTAACGCGGAACTGGTCAACTCCGGCGGGCAAGCCGGCGGAAGGCCCGGTGACCCGTTTGGCATAATACCCATCCTGCAACGTGTTGTAAATCGTCATCCAGAGGTTCTTGGTCTTGGGAACCGAACTCACGAGATAGGAAAACTCGTCAAGAGTATTCCAGTCCCATTTGTACGAGTTATCGTTATTTCCGACTGACTCGTACATTTCAACGCGAGTCTGGCCACCATTATTCGTGTTGGTCGCCACACCTGTACTTGGATCGATCGTTTGCGCCCCTGTTGGACACGGGGCTTCAGCAGTGGAGTTTGCAGCCCGGCAATAAGCCATATCGGGCTCGACATAGGCTTTCTTGTTGGCGACGACCTGCTGGGGCGTCGGCGGCACGCTCACCTTGTTGATCTGCGGCGGCTGCAGCATCGGCGTCGACGTCGCCGCTTGTGCGGGCGGCGCGGCCAGACCCCCGGCGAGCAAACCCAGCGCGACTGCGAGCATCAATCCTGCCTTAGCTCCCCGGCCAACCACCATCATCGTCTCCCGTTCTCACAGTTGCGTGACGTGCACGTAAATGCCGCGACGTGCGAAATCATGTATCCGGCGATGATACACCACCGTATCGAATGTGCCCACTTCGCATTGGGCTTCCCGGCCTACCTGACCCGCTGCACAGACAGTTTCGTTGGGTGCGATCGACGAAACGAAAGACCCGGCCGAGATCATCGTCGACACCCCCAGCATTCACAGGCAATTCACAAAAACCGGCTGCGCGCCTCACTTAATGTGGCACAGTGACCGCGACCGCGAATCGATCAGATCCATCGCGTTGTTCAAGGTTGCGAGCATACGGACTTGGGCCTGCAGGGCGCTCTCGTCCTGAGCGTCCGCTATCTGTTTCAGCGTCTGGAGGTACGAGAGCACGTTGGCGTAGGCGGGCACGAGACTGGCGGGCGCATTCACAGATGCCCCCTGATAGCGGGTGATCAGATCGGCATACTGCTGGGACAACTGAGCCCACGGAATCACGTCGCTGTCTGGCCCCTCCTGACTGTCCTGCGGGGCCGACAAGAGGATTGTCTGGAAATCACGGCAATATGCGTCGATCTGGGTTTGCGCCATGGGAGTCTCCGGCGGCGTCTCCACGGGCAGGGGCGTTATCTCGTCGACGTTCGGGTCCTCAGGAAGGCTGACCGTCGGATCCGGTGCGGGCGTAGCCTCGGTGGTGTCGTCCGTCACGGACGGCGTCATGGCGGGTGTCGGACCCGCAGCCGGCGCCGTACCGCCTGTGAATGCGAATGCTCCCGCCACGCCCGAGCCGATCAGCAGCACGGCAACCACGATGACGACCACCAAGCGGGTGCGTTTCTTCGCGGCACGCTTGCGCGTACCCCCCGGTTTTTTGTGACCGGAGCCTTTGCCCGACATCGTGTTCCTTTCGACGCGCCCAGCCGATGCGACCGGACGTTACGACATGCTCAGCCACCGATTGACGGCACACCCCCTAGGATAACCGTCAAGTGGAAAGGTCCTACATGGCATCGAATCATCGCACCATCGGCGTCGTCCTCGCGGGCGGCACTGGAACACGAGTCGGCCTGTCGATCCCCAAGCAGTTGCTCAAGATCGCCGGCAAGCCCGTCATGGAGCACACGATCGCACTCTTCCAGGACATCGACGCCGTCGACGAGGTCTACGTTCTCATGCACCCCGAGCACCTGGAGGCGGCGCAGGAGATCGCGGCACGCTACCCGAAGGTGACCCGCGTGCTTCCCGGCGGCGTCACGCGTAATGGCTCGACCAAGGTCGCGATCGACGCGCTCTCAGAACTGCCCGACCCAGACACTCGCGTCTTGTTGCACGACGCCGTGCGCCCGCTGTTGGACGCGTCCATCGTCAACGCCATGATCGCGGCTCTCGACACCCACGACGCGGTGGATGTGGCGATCCCGTCGGCGGACACCATCATCGAGGTGAACGCCGACGACGAGATCGTGGCCATCCCGCCCCGCGCGGCCCTGCGACGCGGCCAGACGCCACAAGCGTTCCGCCTGGGCACGGTTCAGGAGGCCTACCGCCGCGCGTGGCAAGACCCGGCCTTCGAAGCCACCGATGACATCTCCGTCATCTTCCACTACCTGCCCGAGGTGCCGATCGCGGTCGTCAAGGGCAGCGATCAGAACATGAAGATCACCGAACCGATCGACGTGTTCATCGCAGACAAACTGTTCCAGATCGGCTCGACGGTCGCGCCGACCGCGAGCGAAGTCTCCGAGTACGCCGCCCAACTCGCCGGCAAAGTCATGGTGATCTTCGGCGGGAGTTATGGAATCGGCGGCGACATCGCAGAGATGGCCAAGGGCTTCGGTGCGACGGTGTGTGCTTTCAGCCGGTCACTGACGCAGACCCACGTGGAGAACCCGGACGAGGTCGAGGCCGCACTGGCATCCGTCGCCGCGGAACATGGGCACATCGACTACGTCATTCTCACCGCCGGCCTGCTGCGTCGGGGTCCGCTCGCCGAGACGCCGATGGACGACATCGTCGAGTCGGTGCGGGTGGACTACATGGCGCCCGTGTTCGTCGCCCGTGCGGCCTACCCGTACCTGCGCGAGACTGAGGGTCACCTGGTGTTCTTCACGTCGAGTTCGTACACCCGGGGGCGCGCGACGTACTCCATCTATTCGTCCACGAAGGCAGCCGTCGTCAACTTCACCCAAGCGCTCGCCGACGAGTGGTCGCCCGACCATATTCAGGTGAACGTCATCAACCCGGAACGCACCGGAACCCCCATGCGCACCCAAGCGTTCGGGGTGGAACCCGAGGGCTCGCTCCTCGCGTCCAAGGCCGTGGCACTCACCACCCTGGACGTGTTGCTCTCGAGGCTCACCGGCAACGTCATCGACGTGCGCCGCGAGGAGCCGAAAGACACCGGCATGTCCCGCTCAGCGACAGAGGCCGACCGCATCGCCGCTGCACTCGCGGGCCTGGCGCACGAGACAGAATCTCTGTAGAACGATGACCGGATCCTGGATCGGCCTGCTGCCGTACGCCATCTTCGGGGCGTGTTGGCTGTTCATCCCGGGTCTTGTCGTCACCAGCTCCGTCCGGATGCGCGGGCTCGTTGCCGTCGCGCTGGCCGCCCCCGTCTCTGTTGGCATCGTCGGGGTGACAGCCGTGGTTGCGGGTGCCATCCATGTGCCCTGGGGGCCGCTCCCAGTCATCGTGATGACGGCGCTCACCGCAGTCGCGGTCTGGGCCGTGCGTCGCCAACGGAAGGGTGCCAGACCTCCGCGCCCGCGAATCCCGGCCCGGGGACGACTGCGCATGGTGGCGCGCAGATGGCTCTTGGTGGACGCGAGATGGTGGGCAGGACTCGTCATCGCCGCCGTCTTGATGACGTTGAATTGGCGTCGGCTCATCAGCAATCCGGCAGCCTTGCCACAGGGAACAGCGGACGTGATTTTCCACCTGAACGGCATCCGCTGGATTCTCGACCACGGCAACGCATCGAGCTTCGCCCTGACGCAGATGACTGGCCAGCACAGCTTCTATCCGGCAGCCTGGCATGCACTCGCCGCGCTGACCGTCCGCCCGCTCGGAGTCGGCGCTGTGAGCGGGCAGGCCATGATGTACGCCGTCAACGCGACGCTCTGGGTGATGATGGCCCTGGTCTGGCCCATTGGCGTGCTCGCGCTGGCGCGCGTCGTCACGGGCCGCAACAGCCCCCTGCTGGCGGTCGCGCTGCTGGCTGCGGCTATCGGCTTCGTCACCGATTTTCCGTATATCTTCGCGGGCCGCACCCAATACCCGAATCTTCTGAGCGTGGCAGTCCTGCCCGCCTGCCTGACGCTCACCGCCCACCTTCTGCGCATCGGAAAGGCGCACGCGCCGCGACGGCTCTGGTGGTCGTGGGGCGCACTGCTCGTGGTGGCTTTGGCCGGGCTCGCTCTCGCACACCCGAGCGGGCTCTTGGCCTACGCGGCGATGGGCGCCTTGGCCATGGGCCTGCAACGGTGTCTCGACGCCCGGCACCGTAAGGCGCCAACCGTGCGACGGGAATGGGGGCTCCTTGCGGCCGCCGTCGTGGTGACGGCGGGCCTCTGGTTGACGTTGCGCACCAATTGGAGCATCCAAAACGTCCCCATATACGGCATGCGCGAGGCTGTCTCGCGGATTCTGACGGGCACGATGTCGCCGGATTCGACGCCGCATCCGGTGTTCGCGGTGCTTCTGCTCGGTGGAATCGCGCTCGCGGTGTGGCGGCGCGAACTCAGATGGACTCTGGTCGCCATGGGCTGGGCGTTCGGCATGTGGTTCTTGGCGGCCAGCGTCAAGGCCAAATGGCGGTATTGGTTCACCTCCGGGTTCTATAGCGGCCAGCACCGCATCGTCCCCTACCTCGTCATCATGGAGTTGGTGTTCGTCGCGGCATCGTCGTCATGGGCGATCCAAGCGGTCCGCTCGCGATGGCCCGCCCTGCGCTCGGCCCGCGGCCGTATGGCCGCGGTCGGCGTTGCCGTCACGCTAGCCGCCGTGGTTTTGGGGCAAATCAACCCGACGCTCGCCGCGCGCATCAATCTGTCGGGCGCGCACTACCGACCAGCGAAGAACTCGACCTTGCTCGACGCAGATGAGTTCGCTCTCATCAAGCAGCTTCCGGCGTTGGTCACCGACGGCAAGACGGTCGCCATCGACCCGTGGGCCGGGGGCTCCATGGCGTACGCGCTCGCTGGCGTGCCCACCACGTCCATCTATGTGAACGATCCGGTGTCGCCCGCGGTGAAACTCATCTGGCAGCGGCTGGCCGACGCGTCGACCGATCCGACCGTGTGTCCCGCCGTCCGCCAGCTCAACCTCGGCTATGCGCTCGACTTCGGCCCGGACAACCGGATCGTGCCATCAGCGGGCGGCGCGCCGCCGAACATGGCCGGCATCTGGAACATCGCGGGCAAACCGGGCTTCACGCTCCTGGCGCAGAAAGGCCACGCGGCCCTCTACCGCGTCGACGCCTGCGGGGCGTGAGCGTCACACCAAGAACTTCATCGCCTCGCCGACGAAGTAGTCAACGCACTGGCCGGGCGGCACATCGCCCAGGTAGTACGCCTTGACCGACCGCCGCAGCTCGGCCATCGGGTCGTCCCCGAGCATCGCGTCCAGCGCCTCGGCCAGGCCGGTCGTCTGGCCCTTCTTCACGTCGACCACATAGGCGGCTTTGGCCTGGGGGAACTCGTCCGCGAACTCGGCGACGGGCGCCGAGACGGCGGCCATGATGAACGGCTTGTCGGAGATCAGGTAGTCGGATACCACGCTGGACACATCCGAGATCATGGCGTCGGACTCGTTGAAGCAGTCCGTGATCGACATCTGAACCTCGGCCTGCGGGCCGAACACGTGGTCGCCTCCCGCCTTGGTCAGCATGTCGATGATCGCGTCGCACGCGGCCGTGTTGCCCGGGTGACGCCGCGCGTACGGGTGCGGCCGGAAAACGACGCGGCACCCGCGATCAAGCAACGCCTGGACGATCTCGGGCCCGGCGGGCAACGAGCTGTAGTCCGAGTTCTCGTAGAAGCCCGACCATGTCGGCGCGTACAGCACCGTCGGGCGTGCGACGGACGACACGGGCGCCTCGGCGACGTTCACGTCCTCCAACTGCGGCCGTCCGACGATCACGAACTGATCGGCACGCATGTGGACGCCGTGCTGGGCGAACCGGTCGATCGCCGCCTGGCCCGCGACGAAATCCTTGTCGTACTGGCGGAACGTCGGGTTGACGCTCGCGATCTTGTCGGAGTCGCCGTGGTTGAGCTGGATGTGTTGCAACTGGGTGAACCGGATCATGTGTGAGTTGCGGACGGCCGTGTTGGCGTAGAACGCGACCTTCAGCGAGTCGACGATGAGCGGGTCGAGCTCCTCAAGACTGACGCGCAAGACCACGGGCGCATTCGTCAGCTTGATGACCTCGGCGAAGTTCGCCAGCGTACGGACGAGCACGAAATACGGCTTGCCAATGCGCTCCAGGTACGGCAGCCACATGGCCGCCTGGTACGCGGTGCCGGCGGGCGCCTGCCAGTGGAACAGGAAGGCCGGGTTCAGGTCGGCGATGATCGTGGACAACTGGCGCTCCGACCTGAGGAACGCCACCAGGTACCGCAGGATGAGCACGCCGAGCATGATCGTGCACACGAGCGCCACCGCCACCGCCACCCACACGACTTCAGTCGGCAGCCGGAACGTGACGCACACCAGCGCCACGACCACGGTGGCCAGGTTGACGGCGGCCAGCACATTGGCCCAGGTGGGCGCGGGCGGGACGACCGACCAGCCCGGCACGTTGGCGATGGCGTTCTTGGCGCTGCGAACGGGTTTGGCCATCGTCTGCTCGACCAGCGCCAGCACGCCGAGGATGCCGATCGCGATGATTCCCGCAGCCGAGGCGCCTTCGACGCTCGCAAGCACGAGCGCCGCGATGGCGAGCTCGAGCCTCGACACCAGCAGTTGTCCGATGGCCGCCCTGCCCGGCTGGCCGTCCGCGACAGCGACCACGACGCCGCGTACGCAGGCGACGGTCACAACGAGCGTGGCGACCCACAAGACGATCAACGCCGGAGTGCTCGCACCGCCCAACACGACCGCGATCACCGCGACAAGCCCCAGTAGGTCACACAAGACCACGAACAAGTTGAGCGTCTTCACCAAACCGGCCAGACGGGTCATCGATACCTCACCATCTAATCTGAGCGCCCCATCGTAACAAAGGTGGCGGTCACGTGGTCAGCCGCGCGGTTGCGTTCACGAACGCCTGGAGGGAGCCATTCGGTGGGTCGCCGAGCACCTGCTTCTTCAGCGCCAGCCGGGCCTCACGCAGCGGATCCGCGCCGAGGGCGGCGTCCAGAGCGGCGTCCAGCCCGTCCAACTCGGGGCCGACGACGTAGGACGCCCCATGTGCCGGGTAGCGGTCGCGGAACTCGTCCGGCGCGAGCCCCATCGGGTTCATCGCGATGATCGGCCGACCCGTGTGAAGGAAGTCGTTGGCCATGCTGGAGACGTCGGTGATGAGCACGTCCGCGCCGGCGAGCGTCGTGATCGCGTCGACCTCGGGCTCGTCGTCGAGCGCGCGATTCGGTGCACCGGCGGCGCGAACCATCGCGTTGACCTGTTCGCGGACCGCACGGATGGCGGTCTGTTGGACGCCCGTGGACGGGTGTGGCCGGAACCACACGGCCAGCTCGCGCGTGCCGTCCAGGAGCCGCCGCACCAAGGGTGCGCCCAGCGTCTGCAACGAGCTCACATCCGTGCTGCCCGCGTGGCCTTCGAAGGTTGGCGCGTAGAGGACGACAGGCCGGGCGTTTCCGCTCGGCCCGGCGGGCAGACGCTCGGCCTGCGGCCGTCCGATGACGACGAACCGCTCCGCCGGAATGTTGATCCCGGCCGCTCGGTACCGCTCGATCGCCGCCGGCCCGGCCACCCAGATCTCGTCGTAGACGCGGGCGAGCGGGCTCACGCTCGTGGCCTTGTCGCTGTCGCCGTGGCCGAGGAAGACCTTCGCAATGCCCGGAACGCGCCACACGTCGACGTTCTTCGGCCCGTTCGACAGCACGAAGACAACCCGCGCCGTCGCGCACAGTGCCTCGACGTGCGCGGGCTGCGGGGCCAACACAACGATCGACGGCCCCGGCGCCAGTTCGCCGAGTTGGCTCGCCTCGCGCACGATCATGACGGGCGGCTCCGGGAACGCGGCGAACACCGGCTCCCATTGGCGCACGATGTTGCGAGCCTGGCCGATGCCGGCCGACACGTACACGGCCACCCGCGGGCCGGCGGTGGCAATCTCGTCCAGCAGCGCGGCCTCAGTCTTCGGCCGGGCGCGCACGACCCCGAGCGCGGCAGCCAGTCCCCACACGCCGTAGCCCAGCACCACCACGCCGGCAACGACGACCACCGGCCACGCGACGGTGATCCAGCACACCGCGACGGCCGCAGCCAACTCGGCGATGACGATCAGCGGCGGCTGGACGGCTGTTCGGCGGAACACGCGCGCGCAGGCCAGCGTCGCAGTCGGTTGCGGGCCGCCGGGCACATAGCGCAGCATCGGCAGGCCCTGCTGCAACCAGAGCGTCCCGAGCGCCAGCGCCACCCAGGCACACACGACCGCCAGCGGGAACCCCACCAGCCCGTAGGTGCCCACCGCCGGCACCAGCACCGCCCATCGCAGCAGCGCACGCACGCCGTGCCCCCCCCCGGCCAGGTCAAGCACAGCCGCGAGGCGCGACCCGCTTCGGCTCGCGGCCGCGTCCGACGCCAGGGCGATGACGAAACAGACCACCGCCCCGGCCACCGAGCCCAACGCCCCCGCGACAACCCCGCCGACCAGCGCGAGAAACTCGACCACGAGCGGCCACTCGCCGAGGCGGCGCCAGCCCGGGCCCGTACCGAAAACAGCGTGGACGATGTCTTCGGCTTCCGCCCGCGGCAGGCGCGGCGGCAAGACGCGCGAGACCAGGTGAGTCAGCACGCTCCCTCACCCCCGATCGCATCGAGGACGGCGGCGGCGAAAACGCCCGGGCACTCCGCGGGCGCCCACGGCCCCAGGTGGTAGCTCCGCACCTCGTCGCGCTTGTCGGCTTCCGGGTCCGCGCCGAGCATGTCGCGAAGGGGCGCGCTGAGGTCACCGCCGAGTGGCAGGACGTAGGCACCTTTGACCACCGGGTACGCGGCCTCCAGGTCGGTCTCCACCGCCGTGTCGCAGACGGCGAATGGCTTGTGGGTGGCCAGGTAGTCGGTCGCGAGGCTGGACACGTCGGTCACCATCGCGTCCGAGGCATTCAGGCACTCCGCGACGCTCATCGCCAGCGTCTCGTGGCTCGGCATGTGCCCACCGGCGGCCGCCAGCCGGTCGTCCACCTGGCGGATTAAGCCCCGCTCGCGATGGTCGCGCTGCGACAACGGGTGCGGCCGGAACATCACACGGGCCCCGCACGCGATCAGCGCCTCCACCACCTCGACGCCATGGCCAAGCGAGCCGAGCCGGGCGTCCCTCAGACTGCCGCCCCACGTGGGCGCGTACAGCACAAGTGGCGACTCGCCCATCGGCGTAGCGGGCTCCCGCACCGTCAACTCCGCTAACTGCGGGCGTCCGACGATCCGGAACTTGTCTGGCGGCACGAGTACACCGTGGTTGGCATAGCGGTCGATCGCCGCCTGCCCGGCGACGAAAATGCGGTCGAAGATCGTGTTGACGTGGTTGTAGCTCGCGGGTTTGTCCGAGTCGCCGTGGCCAAGGAAGACGTGCGTCACCTGGTCGAAACGCACCGACTGCACGACGTGCATGTCGTTGTTCACGTAGAAGACGGCGCGAACACCCGGGATCATGACGTATTCGAGCGCCTCGGGACTCCGCGCGAGGATGACCGGCCAATCCGTCGCCGCCAGCAGCGGTTTGACGAGTTTCTCGTTCCGCAGCACGATCGCTCCGTGCTGCCCGAGGTAAGCCAGCCACATCGTCACCTGGTACAGGCCGTCGTCCGGCCCGCTGTAGTAGACGAGAAAACGCGGCTTCGTGGCAACGAAGGCGCGGCGGA
>Ga0123357_10007872_pt1 | contig 13244 bp, 6 predicted proteins | sample TergutEmb28metaG_FD_89873 | JGI IMG/M metagenome (GOLD analysis project Ga0123357, IMG submission 89873) | Embiratermes neotenicus P4 segment gut microbial communities from Petit-Saut dam, French Guiana - Emb289 P4 | ecosystem: Host-associated > Arthropoda: Insects > Digestive system > Gut ...
AGAAGCTAACTGGTTTGCAGCTAGTCAAGAAATTCCCCGCATTTCACGGAACCCGAATGTTCATTACCGCACTCACAAGCATCCGCCACCTGTCTCTATCCTGGGCCAGCCCAATCCAGTCCACATACCCATATACTCCTCCTGGAGATCCATCCTAATATTATCTACCCATCTACGCCTAGGTCTCCCCAGTGGTCTCCTTCCCTCCGGTTTTCCCAGCAAGACCCTATACACCCCCCTCTCCTCACCCATATGAATTATTTTCTACTAAAATATAAATCTGCATTAACCAAGATAATCTATTTGAATTAGATATAAATGGATAATAAATGGATTCTGTAATACAATATATGTGAAAGTGGTGTTTTCCAAAGGTGCATCTTGTAACACATGCCGCTGTTTTCAAGCATCCATAGAACCTTAGACTTCAGAATCAGACCCGTGTATGAGACATTGTGTATGTATTTTTGAATGCATATTGATGAAACTGCCATTTCATAAACGTAGCTGTGTTTTCGAATGTTTTGTTCTGACAGTAATTTTATACAGTTCAACACTCTAGGGCTGAAGAATAAAAAACCAACTAGATGTCAATTATTTTATTGTACTTCTTATAGACTCAACATGTTTCGAGCATTACTGTGCCCATCATCAGGAGCTTGCGACTATGATGTTGATTACCACATTGGTCGTGTCGTTCTTGGTTTGCTGTATGTTGGAGATTAGGTGCAGTTAGGCTGGAGTGGTGTCTGGGTTGCAGGCTCAAGCATGACTAGTCGTGCTTAAGCCTGCAACCAGGATACCACCTCCAGCCTACAGCAAACCAAGAACGAAACAACCAATGTGGTAATCAACATCATAGTCGCAAGCTCCTGATGATGGGCATAGTAATGCCCAATACATGTTGAGCGTATAAGAAGTACAATACAATAACAAGTGACATCTATTTGGTTTTTTATTCTTCAGTTATCACAGTGATGCACGGTCCAACAAACATGAGACTCTAGGGCTGTATGAGTGTTAGAAATTTTGTACGTTTTTTTGGATGTGTGTGTGTGTGGCTTTGTAGGCTAGCTTCTTATAGCAGATTAATTTTTCCTGTCTATGCAATTAACAAGCTTGATAAAGTTAAGTTACTCTGTAACTTTTTGTAACTGAAGCTAATATACATTAAGAAATTTTTGGGGACAGATAGAAGGTCACCAGGTAACTAATTAACTAATTAATGAAGTGACTCCATGGAGCAGAGAAGCTAAAACATCCTTAGCTTGTCCAGAAATTCCCTGCATTTTATGGAACCTGGAGGTTCATTACTGTATTCACAAAAGCCCGCCACCTGTCCCAATTCTGTGCAGTCATTAATAGACATAATCCATTGCTAAAGAAGGATCATGAGTAAGATTCCTGTCACTAATATTATTAACAAAGAAATGTTGTTGGAAGCCCCATTACCCCTGACATTTTTAAAACTGTGATTATCAGAGATGAGGGTTGAGGCTGGCAAACACAGAAATCGGTGGTTCTGACTGGTGTGGAGCATGAGATCTTTGTCATATGGATACCAGTGACTCGTCTGTACAGCATAAGGTCCTTGCAGGGGCAGATAGTGTTCAGTATTGATGTGCCTCTTATCCTGCACACCCATAGTTGCAAACTTCCTTGTGATGAGAGCAGTACCATATTCATGTACAGAATTCTTAGTCATACAAAATGTTTTTCTTTAAAATTTAGCACCCTGTAAAAATGATGTTTGGTACCTTTATGAAATGCAGTTTAGCAATAGTTGTGATGTACTGGATGAATACCACTTTTCTTAATTCATATATTTGAAAGCTACTGATGCTGTTAAGGCACACACGGCATAGGAGGAACTGTCATGTCATTATCAAACAAGAAAGTCTATAGCGGTACAATTATGGCCAGCTATTCCACCACAGGCAGTAACTAGACACTATTCTGCGCATTGTGGTTGGGTTGCCAGCACTGCCTCATGTTCTGGAGGCCCTGAATTCAGTCCTTGGCCTGGAAGCCAGGTGTTCTTTCCTGAAATTCTTTGTAATTTTTTCACTCCTTCCAGACAAATGTCAGAAGAGGTCTGTAAACTACACCATTTCATTCAGTTTCATCATGTGCAAACTATTCAGTCATCTTTGACTACAGAACTTGAGATTTTAAAAACGTTAAATACACCTGCATTTAGAGTCATTCAATGAAACTCACCATGTGTACTGCTAGTACTTTGATTATTTGTTTTTCTGTTGGAATGTAACAAAGTGAACTCATGTACACAAATGTCCTATTAGTTTTTAAAATTTTATCTAGCCTATTAGATATTAGGCAGCAGTCATCTGATAAGTTCAGATCTCAACCAGAAATGACAGCAGTTTACCCCAGCACTTCACAAATGATGTGTGAAGTGTTGTTGTTGTTGTTGTTGTTGTTGTTGTTGTTGTTGTTGTTGTTGTTGTTGTTACTGCTGTTGTTAGCAAGTCACATATCCTTGGCTCAGGACAGGGACAGGTGGCGGGCACTTGTGAATGCATTTGTGGACCTTCGGATTCCAAAACGTGGGGAAATTCTTGACCAGCTGAAAACCGGTTACCTTCTCAGGAAGGAATCTGCTGTATGGAGTTATTGGGTTGGTTGGTTGGTTCATTAGTTGGTTGGTTGGTTGGTCAGTTGGTTAGTTAGTACTTCATATATTCCTTTCAGCAAATTGACTTGCTGTAAACTGTACAGTCTTGGGTTTGGCCTTAGGCAGGGGCATTTTTTTCTTCACAACCATGTCTGGAAACTCTTGGCTGTGCTTCACCTTGCCCAAGAAATCACTGTGGGCACTTCCCCCAAGAGATAAAGAAACCTGGTAGAAGGAGCTGTCCCTTCACACTACTTATGTATATTTGTGGTATACTGCTTTTGGTTAGGGCTAGTGTAGTCTGTTTCCTCTGAATGTCGCAGTTCAGCAGTCAGGAGATCGCGAGACCATTTACTCTTGCTGAAGTTTTTCATTGTTTTCCTCAGTTCCAGCAGGTAAATGCTGGTATAGTACCTCAAATCAAGCCATTACTGCTTCTTTGTACATCCTTTCTGATTTATTATTTACTACTTTGCATAGAATTTGATTCTATGTAATCTTAACTATTTAAAACTTTAGTGAACTAAAACATAAATAAATGATTAAATAATTCTGAATATTTTGTAATGGACATATCTTTAGGAGATATGAGGTTCTCATAACAGTAAGTGTTAAAATTAGTTCTTCTGAGATGTGATGTGTGTAGTTTGGTAAATACGAAACCAGAGGTATGACCTGTTAAAGAAAGAAGTAGGCTGTTCTGATAGGTTGGTCATTTTGTGTGTAGGATGTAGTGCTGTCAGTGATAAAATGAGACCGTATTTGTGGATCTCATGGTGTCAGTCTCTCAGAAATGTAATATGTATATATACACAGTTAAAAAGGTTTTAGAGTACATTACCAAAGAACTGCCCTTTTGGGTGTAAAATTATAATCTTTAGGAAGTGCTTCTTGATCATTGCATTGTTTACATCAAACTAATGATGTATCTTATCCTCATTTTTTATATTTACTTCTGCATTTCCCAGTCCAGGCAGTACTTGTTTAACATTGAGTGGACTCAGAATTAACGCTTGTTTTGTGGTGTATTTTAATTGATATGTATAGTAAAATATTATCCACTCCTTATTATTTTGCTCTGCATTGCGATTTTCAGGATTGTAGCACTGACGTTATGCGAGGATTTGTTGTATTTGTAATACATAGCCTTATGCGTGTGTTCCAGACACTTACAGCAGCTGGGTCTGCTGATTGGTGATTCAGCTGTGTGGTGGAAAGCAGGACTTGGAATTGCAGCAGTTACAGCTCTTGGTTTCCTAGTTGTCAGGGTTCTCGTCACGGATAGAAGATAGTCCATGGGAAATATTGAAATTATTTTGTTTGTGTATTGTATGTAAGAAAGTAAAACAACTGTTTTTTACATTCGGATGCTTCTTAAGGATATTTGAAAATCCTTAGCACTTTGTAAAAGTCAGTTAGTATGATAACTATAGTGGAAAAGAATTTGAGTAAAGTACAAATTAAATATCAGAAAATTGGTACTGTGTTCTGACATTGTGAGTATGTGATGTTTGGACTGTGTCATTTAATGCTGTACAGGTTTCAGAAATTTACACTGTTCCCCCACCCCCCAGTCCTCTTTATTTCAAAATTAACCAAGTTCTCCTTTATAATGTGCCTGAATGCAGCAGGTTTATTGCACAACCTGCATGAGCTGCAACATCCTGTGACAGCTGGTGCACTCAGAGACACACTGTAACATGATATTGCCTATGTAATTGACTGTACTATTGGAAAATATGAACCTGGTAATTTGTTGCAAGTCTGATGTTTTAAAACTGTGCCAATACTTACAATGATTCACCCTTGAAATGTAGTATGGTATTAAGATGTAGTTTTTGGTTTCGTTATTATCTTGGTTGTAATTTATAAAGTAATATCAGTGTAATTAAATGTGATTTATTCACTAAAATGAATGTATGCACCTAATTTACATGAGAAGTTATAACCGGTGTATGAAGTTTAAGTCCTTTATTAAGGGTCAAAATTGTACATTTGGTAGATAGGTCAGATTTGTTTAAAATTAGTAATTTACTTTATGATGGAAGGGAAATTGTAAGGAGTCTGTATAGCAGCTTACAAGGACAGAGAGTTTTATGGCAGATATACTGAGCTAGCAGGTCGCCGTTTGTCAGTGTCAAAATTGATGGCTTAGGGAACATGTTGGAACAAGTGACATTGTAAACTTTGACAGCTTCTGGACATCTTAAATCTTGCTAGGAAGATTTACAATATTAGGCACGCTTGAACATTAAAAGAAATCAGGAAGACGCGTGAAGAAGTTCACACAGGTGACGACAATGAAACAAAGTTACATAATTAGTAGCCAATGGAGTTAAAGTATTCAAAATGTTGACTTTTGGACCTATTAGGAAGCAGTGAAATTTAACATTTTAGCCAATTGGGAATAGTAAGAATATTTAAGGGGGGATGAACTTGAAGCTTACGAGTTTTGAAAACCTAACGCAAGCAAGAGTCTGTTATATACCCTGGAAGTGACAAGTTGTGTATGTGATACCAAGGCTAGTAGTGAACAGATTTCAAAGGCGCATCCATACATCCAACACGTCTGTAAATTCCAACAATTGTGAAATAATATAAATAATATTAATAGTGTCCAGTTATTTATAAAATTACTGTTCAACCACTTAGAACACTTAGATTCACTGGGATAAAGACGTGCAAACTGACTGAATAGCTGAGTGGGTTGTAAAGTTTAAGGTTCTCACAGCAGTTGCCACAGAAACTGCTGTCTTCTTTGACACATCATGTTGTTTGGTAGGCAGTTAGCAAAGTTTCAGAGAAGGGAAAATTTTGAGAAAAATATTTGGCCCTGTAAAAAGAAATTGGCATGTGGAGGATCAGCACCAATCAAGAGTTGATGGAACCATACAGAGAAGTGGATATTATTTCAGAAATTTGAAAAGGAAGACTATGATGGTTAAGAAACGTGGAAATAATGCCAGAAGACAGAACTGCGAAGGAAGTGTTTAAAGAATATCCCAGAAGGAAGAAGGACCAGTGGAAAGCCAAGAACAAGATGGTTGGATGATGTTGAAAATTATGTAAAGAAAGTGGGCATTAGAAGCTGGAGAAAATAACTAGGGACAGAGATGCCTGGAAATTGATCCTGAAGGATGCCAGGGTCCTTCATGGACTGTAAGGCCAGTGGTGAAGGAGAGACAGGAGGGTTGGGGGGGGAGGGTTTTCTCTGTCTTACTCTGAATATAGAGGCAGTATGATCCTAAACAATGCTGGTATCTGTGTACCAGACTATGAGTACGTGGCCTTACATCCCACATTATTGCATCTTCAATTGACATGAGCCATTGAACTGTGAAGGTAATTGTGGGTATCTTGATTTAGAAAAACAAGATTTTTGGCACTTTATATGTTCCCTTCATGCTAAATGCATTCACATGATTCCTAACAGGTTTACCTATATTGATTACACAATTTATCCATGAACAAAGATATTACTTGTAATAGGAATTAGTCATGGAATGCCTTCTGCAAGTCCGTTTGATTCGTTTGCAGAGCATACGCCTCCTCTGTTTGAAATGTTTAAATCTATGATTCCTTGATGAATTTGAAAATATCAACGTTTACTCTTAAAGTGGTGACAATGCTGTGTATTGAAGTTGAATAACCTCAATTTATGATGTGGCTAAGCCCTGAAAGCTGTAGTTACATGCATTACAACTGTTTGTAATAACCTTGCGTTAGTGTTGCATGTAGATACTCATTCCTTGAGCTGCTAAGAATAGTCTGTTATCTATGCAAAATTATGTTATTTAAAAACAAGTAGATCAAAGCAATTAAACACAAGGTTTTTATGGTGGTGATGATTGATATACCCTATTGGTCATCAGAGGTGTGACACTGTGTTATCTGTTAGGTTGATACCAATGTGCAATAGAAACATCACACTTATCATCAAGGTGCTCAGAAGATGGAAGTAGTATATTTAATTTCAAAACATTAATCACTATCCTAATAATGTATTTATGAAACATATTTTAAATGTTGATTTGTGTAAAACAAATAAAACAGAAAATTCTTCCCTTCAAAGGGCTTCAAATGGCTATTTTTGCAACTAGTTTGTACTTGTTGTGGTACGTGAACGTTGTCATGGAAACCGTAAAATGAAGGCATGCAAAGCATGTGTATGTAAATGCGTTAATAACCCTAGCATCATGGAAAAGGGCGTTTAAAAAGGCCCTTTTGTGCTCGTTAGGTGGGGATATGGTTTTTGAAAGTCAAATTTCTTGCCAGGAGCATAACCATGGTCGTCAACAGGTAACCAAAGAACTGGTGGAACTTTACTTGTGTAAGAACAATTAACGTGTTAGAATTGCAAGCATATTACAGGGTAAAAAAGTCGGTAGGTTTAGGGGTAGGTACTACGATGATTAATTAAACGACAGCTGTGTACACTACGGGGTTGTATTCTAACTTCTTTTATCTGCAGTTTTATTGCCGTTGTTTCGACGTGTGCTTGGCCACCTTCTGCGGAAACGCATACAACATAGAGATGTAATGTTCGCATACATTGGTCACGTAAATGCATGTTTTCCTCCATGATGACCGAAACCTTGTAGAAATAACAGTGTAAGCACTGAAACGGAGATTTAATACAATCCTTTGGTTTAGAGAGATAGTATCATTGTAGCATTATTGTAATAATGTATGAGCTATAAATATGAATGCCTACTGGAAAAATGCATATTCTTAATTCGACGGGGTCTTTCGTTTGCAACGTGTGGTAGATTGCTGTGCCGCATAACATATCGAAAGGCCCTAACCAGTGTAGCCACTACTACCTTATTTCCTTTCTTATTCGGATTTGGAAAGCGGGTAATATGCGCTGCTCCATGTAGCCTGAATTTTGTGGTTAACATACGACAGAATTTAATAATAACAAGAACCGAAAGTCTATAATGCATTTTCCATTTTACGAAATACGCTATAGTTAATTGACTATGATAACTATGATGATACACCTGCCTAGTAGGGCATGACGTCATTACGTGGGGAGTGCTGGTCTTTCTGTATGGCATGTAAGAAGAGTAGCGTGTAGTGTCTGACAAAGAGATAAATCGGAGGTAATCAGTTGGTTGTGTGTTAAGTTTGCATAAATGAATTCGGAAATATTTTCATAAACATCTATAATAACAGCAGTGCGTAATTTTTGTTTACAGTTTTCGTACGATTGATAATGTCTGAAGGTTTTTGAATAACCTATATTTCATGTATGCTACAAATTCGCCGTTTATGTAAATGAATTAAAAGCCGCCGTGCGTAGTTGTAAACTGACTGCTTATGTGGCCAATATTCTTGTTTACTTATAAAACCTGCCCCTTTAATTACAGCAATGGTGCGTATGAATGTATTGAGTGATGCGTTGAAATCTATCAACAATGCTGAAAAGCGAGGAAAGAGACAAGTTCTCCTAAGACCGTCGTCGAAGGTTATAATTAAGTTTCTGACAGTAATGATGAAGCATGGTAAGTTACGCACGTGTGAATTGGTTCATTGATGTCTGAATAATATTTTTATACTCCTGTGAATTATTTAACCTTGCTATGTGCTTTCATTGAAGATATCAGCCATGAACAGGTTGTGTGTTCATATCATTTATGAAAAGTAAACTGTCAGAATGGTATGACGTAATAGAACATTTTAAAATTGGACCTGTTTAATTTATTTGATGGATTGTAATTACCAAATTATGAAACTCATTGTTTTGTTTTCCGTTTCTTCTACCAAAATATATTGTACTGATTGTTATTTTCTTAACAGTGTTTTTTGTAGAACTGTAATAATGAAAAAATCATGTGAGCAAGTATGTTGATTACGGAGAAAGATGGGGATTGTATAGGAGTTTGGTATTGTGAATCCTTACACAAATGGTGTACACACACTCCTTTATCTTTCCTGTGTTGTGTTTCTTATACACGGTGTGAGCATGGGCACTACGTTATACATTTTCTTAGGAGGGGCTGTCAGTAACATATGCCTATCTGAAAATGTAATGCTATGTTCTGTGAATACAGGATGTGAACAGTGGTGTGATAATTTAAAAAAGATATATGTAATTATGTGACATATTACATTGGCCATGTGGCAAGAATGAAGGAACAGTCTTCTACTATTACTGGTTCTCCAGTATCATCCGTCAGACACTGTGATAGGGGGAGACCAAAACAAATTTGGAAGCACGAATAACATCTCTAAGATCAAGAGGAACAGGTTTTGTTGGACCTACACCCTGCCTGTTCATCATCATCATGATTTTGGCCAAAAGACTTTGTGTATAGTGTGTACTGTTTTAGATTCTAGGACCTTATTCATGAATTTCAGTATTTACAATCTTCTCAAAAACATATTTATTGCAGGTATGGTGTGATGGGTGTACACTGTGTTCTGAATTATGGGAGAATACATGATAATATATATAAAAAGGTAAAGTGATCCCGTTACAGGCCCGGTGTGGCCCAGAGGGTGGGTAGATGTATAGCTCTACTCTTCCATGACTGCGGCACTAGAAGGGGGTGAGTGGTCAGCAGCATGCGCCGGCCGCACTTTACCCCCGGGGAAGACCCGGTACCCATTTTACAGGAGACTGGGTGGGCCCCAGGGCTGGTCTGGATGGGCGGAAATTCTTGTCCCCACTGGGATTCGATCCCGGACCGTCCAGCCCATAGTCAGTCACTATACCGACTGAGCTACTCGGCCCACTCATAATATATATGAATTGTGAAAATGTATGGTGAGGAGGACGCAGCCTCCCTTTTGCTGTCCACTTTCAACTTTGTTTGTTTTCACCAACAGGTTATATCGGAGAATTTGAAATTGTTGATGATCACCGTTCTGGAAAAATAGTTGTAAACCTCACTGGCAGACTCAACAAATGTGGTGTTATATCACCTAGGTTCGATGTTCCCATAAACGATATTGAGAAATGGACCAACAACCTCCTTCCATCTCGTCAATTTGGGTATGTTATGACTGTTACCTATCTAAACTACTTGCTTTGTCTGGGTTCTTGCTCTACAATATTACGTAAGAGTATAGTTCCAATTTGTCATTGAAAGAAAATACTAACCATTCAGATAATAAAGAAAAAGACAAATAAATGAACCATTATGTAAGTTGAACAGATTGAGATAACCACTAAAATAAATAATGATGATTTTTGTAGCAATGAAAGATCAAAAGTATGAAGGTGTTTATTACAAAAACTTAGATGGGAAAACTATATGACTAATGCTGTCAGTATTACAGCAGCATTTTCACTTCAATCCACATGTTCAGAATATAATTATATGCCCCAGCATTATTTGTTTAATGTTAGAGATTTTATAATTTATCATCAGAACATTTGTGGATTGACTAATGAGATCAATGAAATAGTTACTTCCATATATCTATAGAGAATTATAAACCTTGGTACAAGTTTTTGCAGGTTTGTATATTTTGACATAAATCGTTAAAATTCGGATGTGTCAATATAAGTGAAAGGTGCAGAGATACAGGGGCATGTGCTGTGAAATGTGAATTTTCATCAACAAAAATGTGGATATTAATCTGTTGAGCTCCTTCTGGTAATTCTCATCTATTACCCAATTAGCAACTATTATCAACAAATGGTATAAACCTACTTACCAGTTGTAGATTATGGGGATATTTATATAAACTACTTGATAGAAAGCAATAAGAAGAAACAATTTAATATGATGCTGCATTCTTGTAATTTACATACTTACTTACTCCATCGTGCAGAGTCCTTCTTGAGAAGCTAACCGGTTTGCAGCTAGTCAAGAAATTCCGTGCATTTCATGGAACCCGAAGGTTCATAACCACACTCACAAGCGTCCGCCTCCTGTCTCTATCCTGGGCCAGCCCAATCCAGTCCATATACCCACATAGCACTTCCTGGAGATCCATCCTAATATTATCCACCCATCTACGCCTAGGTCTCCCCAGTGGTCTCCTACCCTCCGGTTTCCCCAGCAGGACCCTATACACCCCCCTCTCCTCACCCATATGTGCCACATGCCCAGCTCATCTAATTCTTCTCAATTTTATCACCTGTAATTTACATGGATCTCCAGGAGGTGGGATGTGGGTATATGGACTGGATTGGGCTGGCCCAGGATAGAGACAGGTGGTGGACGCTTGTGAGTGTGGTAATGAACCTTCGGGTTCCGTGAATTGCAGGGAATTTCTTGACTAGCTGCAAATTATTTAGTTGCTCAAGAAGGACTCTGCACCATGGAGTAAGTAAGTAAGCTAAAATGATTTCAGATAACATTTCTGGAAGTACTTTAAATATTACTAACGACTCAATCAAACCAACACAATATTTGAATCAAACCTTTAAAAGTCCCCTTCCCTGGGATGAAATTTAACAACACATCAATGAAAGAAATCGAAAAAATCATTTATTCTCTACAAACAAAAAATTCTTATGTTTATATTTAGATTTCAGTGAAAATCTTCAGAATTAGTGCCCTCTGTGTCTGTTCTCCCTTGTGTTATAAGTTTGATAAGGCTGTATCTAAGGAAAATTTCCATCTCATTTAAAATTCTGTATTGTAAAGCTGATATTTAAAAAGGGTGATAAGGAAAATTTTGCAAATTGTAGACCTATTTCAATAATGACTCTATTCTCCAAGGTACTTGAGAAAATAATATACAATAGACTACATAAGCATATAAACAATATTCTTGTTAATGAAGAGTTTGGTTTTTCATCAAATTCTTCGATGGAAATAGCTTCATATAATATAATAAACAAAATTTTAAAAGCTTTAAATAATAAATTTTGGAGGTATATTTAGAGAAACCTGTGTTACCCAATGATAAATTACGTCAAAACAATAACTAATGGGGTACCATCAAGTATGGTTTATCGCAAGGATCAAATCAATACTTAGACCCATACTTTTTTTTTTACTGTATGTTAATGACCTACCTAAATAACAGACTCTGAAAATTTGAAGATTAATTTGCAGATGACACAAATGTAATCTTTGGCAACCCCGTTGTTAACTGATTTGGAACAACATTTAAATTAGGTGTTTAAAAAAAAGAATAAATGGCTGAATGCAAACTTGCTTTCTCAGAATTTTAGTAAAACATGCTTTATGCAATTTCAAGCTAAAAGTACAGCAATAAATAAATAATAAAGGTAAAGTGATCCAGTTACAGGCCCGGTGTGGCCCAGAGGGTGGGTAGAGGTATAGCTCTACTCTTCCATGACCGCGGCACTAGAAGGGGGTGAGTGGTCAGCAGCACGCCCTGGCTGCACTTTACCCACGGGGAAGACCCAGTACCCATTTTACAGGAGGCTGGGTGGACCCCAGGGTCGGTCTGGAGAGGCGGAAAATCTCGTCCGCCCCGGGATTGGACCCTGGACCACCTAGCCCATAATCATTCGCTATACCGACTGAGCTACCAGGCCCACAATAAATAAATAATAATATATCAAATAATACACAACATTTCTTGGATTACTAATCAACAACAACAGTGTCTTGGAAAAGTCATATTGGAATGATTATTCGCAAATTGAATCAAGCTTGGTCTGTGATTAGAATAACAAGATCAATACTATCACCTGAATCACCAAAAATGATCTGTTATGCTTCTTTTAAACCAATTGTAAAATATGGACTTATTTTTTGAGGGAAATTCCTCACAGAATGTCAACATATTTAAGCTACAAAAAAGAATTATTAGGATAGTAATGGGTGCCAGATGTAAAGATTAACTGTAGAGAATAGTTCAGATATTATCTATTGGTATCACAATACATATTGTCTATAGCTTTGTTTATGAAACATAACAAAGACTTACTTAAAATGAATTTGGAAATACATAGTTTCAATACGAGGGGTAACACTAATTTTAGCTAGCCAGTAACAAACCTAAAGATGTGTGGGAACGGGCCCTTGTGCTTGGGCATTAAGTTCTAAAATAAACTTCCACTAGAAATAAGGAAATTGTCAGATAATGTTAAACTATTTAAAGCAAGTTTTGAGGTTGTTTCTATTACAACAGTCCTTTTATACATTGAAAGAATATTTTAGCTATAAAACCAACTAATTTTAATGACAAGGATATATTTTAAATACTTTATACAGTACTGTATGATTTAATTTCATATACATTACTTTACTCTCTGAATTATTGCCATTACATGTTTTGTTAGATCTCCAGTTATTGTTACATTTAATTGAAGATTGGGTTGCAATTAAAGATGTAAATGATGATGTGTATTTCACACATAATACTAAAAACTGGATAGACACTACAATATAATCGTAAAGAATATAGATTACTTACTTACTTACTTACTCCATGGTGCAGAGTCCCTCTTGAGAAGCTAACTGGTTTGCAGCTAGTCAAGAAATTCCCCGCATTTCACGGAACCAGAAGGTTCATTACCACACTCACAAGCGTCCACCACCTGTCTCTATCCTGGGCCAGCCTAATCCAGTCCATATACCCACATCCCACCTGGAGAGCCATCCTAATATTATCCACCCCTCTATGCCTAGGTCTCCCCAGTGGTCTCTCCCGATGAGTCCCCCACCAAGAC
>Ga0123357_10007874_pt1 | contig 13242 bp, 6 predicted proteins | sample TergutEmb28metaG_FD_89873 | JGI IMG/M metagenome (GOLD analysis project Ga0123357, IMG submission 89873) | Embiratermes neotenicus P4 segment gut microbial communities from Petit-Saut dam, French Guiana - Emb289 P4 | ecosystem: Host-associated > Arthropoda: Insects > Digestive system > Gut ...
CTATTCTGTTGAGTTACCACATTGGTCGTATTGTTCTTGGTTCGATGTGTGTTGGAGTTTCGGTGTGGTTGGGTTGGAGTGGTATCCGTATTGCAGGCTGAAGCACGACCGAGAACAATACTACTAATGTGGTAATTCAACAGAATAGTCGCAAGCTCCTGATAATGGATATATTAATGTCCGAAACATGTTGAGCACATAAGAAGTGAAATAAAATAGCAAGTGACATCATGCTGTTCTTTTTTTATTATTCAACTATCACAACGATGCACGGTCCAATAAACATAAGAAAATAATACGTAAGACAAGATAGGCAATGTACGTATAACATAACACTGAAGCGCACTTAGGTAATCATTGTTACCGCGGAGAAGCAATAAATATTATGTTAAAATATTAAGCATGTGTGTATTCTTGCTTTATTTATCCGGCGTGCAAATCGCAACTTTTTATCTGTATATTGTCCACTGTACCAGTCTGGCAGTACCGTACTTTTCACATTACTTCTCAATCAACAAAAATTTTGAGGAAAAAAAAATATTGAAATTAAAATGCGTGTTTTGATTTTAACTCTAAATTTGTCTGAGAAGAATAATTCAGTGATGTGTTGTGAATTTGCTTATGTTTTCATGCAAAGTACCCGTTATTCTTGTAAGATTTGAATGGAACTTGAACTGTAACGACAGTTTTTAGAGAAATCCTCAAATATCAAATTTCATTAAAATCCTTGTTATGGAAGACGAGTTGCTCCATGCAGACTGACAGACGAACACAGACAGATGGACGGACAGACAGATACGGTGAAGTTTAATAGTCGTTTTCCGCAATTTTGAGAAGGCGTCTAAAACTGAAGATTCAAACAGTTGAAGATAAACTTTCGGTCTATTATTAAAGGTTGAATTCTTATGGGATGTGTCACCATGTTTATTCGCTGTGTGTTTCCTGTACTTCGGAAGAGCTTCTTGCCCCATTTTCTAGGGCAGTGGTAGTTGTATATAGAGCTGGGAAAATTAGCTACATTATGTTCTACTGCCATGAAGATGGAAAGAACAAATCCCATAGAAATATTATTAAAGAATTACGTCACCGCGGCGTCATATTCGAGGAGACTGTAATCTTCACCAACAACGCTTTGAATAGCTGATAAGGAACACACAGGAAAGAAGTCCAGTACATGAAAATTCAGTAAATTTCAACCCCCAACAGAAGAGGTTGTGGGTATGATACTTTGCAGTTAAGAGTAAATGTTTCCTATCTGAAACAGCCGCAAGATTCTGTGTGACGTATTCATTTGTAAATTAATTAAGCTTTCCCAACAGCATTACTGGAGAAAGCTTCTGTTCTTCGCCTAAGGTCTTGTATCAAACCCTACTAAAGAAATGACACCAATTAATTATTCTGAAATCTTGCGAAAGAGGTTTATTATTCTCTGAGGTCAGTATTTTTTTATTGTTTCTCTCAGTGGTGTCATATAACGCTTGTTCTGTGCATTAAATCTTTACCAATCGAGGGGGACAGCGATGACGATTATTTCGTCATAAAAACATATCTGACAGAAAAATCCTTCTGTAAACACTCGTTGATGTGAAGATAATGTTAAGATGGGGAGACATCTGTCTCGTCAATCGCTTTTGGGACCGTACAGCTTGAGGAAATGGAGACACAGAACTCACAACTGAATAGGAAAAGGGAGTAGGCATTGTAAAGATATTGAAGGGACTGTTGTTAGTGTGGATTGGTTGGATTTCCTATTATTGGGGTTGGGTCAGCCAGTTCTACTCGGTTACGCTTTCAGGACCTTGGTTACGTTCCTTTACATTCTGCTTGTGTCTGAATGTTGACTGTCTTAAAAGTAAGCTTAGTACTGAAGAAAGAAATCGTTATAATTTTGAAACACAGTCGTGACTTGTTATAAAAATTGATAAACGTTTTCTGGGTCAGGCGAAACCACATGACTTCTGTCACAATGCTGTGGACACCTCCAACCTCTTTCCAAAGAATCATCTTTAAATAAATTTCAAAACGTAACAACTGCGCATGCATTTCTGTGCTTGTTTTGTCCATTTTTATCCATGCAGCCATCTGCTGTTTTCTCTTCAAGCGTGGTATTTAATGTGTGTCAGCTACGAATACGGTTTAGGTAGTTGTTTATTTGTTTTGCAGATAATGCGGAAGACACCTTTAGTTACATATCCTTTGTAATATAAAGCTTGTTGTCTTGTGTTGTGAGCGCTTGGCCGTTACTTCTGCTTTGAATGTATACAGTGATTGTGTAATAGAAAACGTAACTCTTTGCGGGACACTTAAGTAGCAAGAAATTAAAGAAGCCAATACCGGTGGTCCGCGTTCTAAGACGTAGGTCTGCGGGAGCTTCCTTGCTGGAATTGCGGGTTTCGAATCCCGCCGGAGGCATGGTTGTTTCATGTGAATGTAGTGTGTTCAGTTAGAGGTTTCTGAGATGGGCTGATCCATCGCACAGAGGAGCCCTAGCATGTATGCATGTACGTGTGTCTTTGAGTGTGATTAGGTGCAACATTAATACACTACACCTACACGGAGTACATAAGAAAGAAAGAATAAATATTAAAGTGATTCTTTTCAGTGGCATTATGCATGCTTTTTTCCACAAGTCTGTTCTTATATAGGCTGACTTTTTTATTAATGAATGGAGTAACAATTTGAAACTATCACTTAAAAATAAAACCTTGACGGATTTAGAAATATGAAGGTCCTATTCAGCATGTTTTTCCACAACACATTTACGTGACTATTCACAAATTACTTGGTAATTTAAAGAAAATTGTTCACCCATTTTATGTCAAAAATATGTTCACTCACCGCTCTTCATCAACTGTCGTTTCATTATAACCAAAAAGTGAAAGCATGAGGTTGGGTAACAACCCCATGCGGGTACGAGAATTGACCAAGAATGACATACTGCCTTCTGTGTGACTTTATTATTATCGTCGGAGTTTCGAGGATATTATTGACGATAAATGAACCATAAAATATTTTTTTACAATATTACTCTACGCTGCCTCTCACAAACGTAGCAATTTTAAGGACTTTTCAGTCCAATTTCGCAACTAAATAGTTAGTTTGTGATAAGGAGGCTAATGCTTTGATGCATGTCACACACCGCTAATATATGGTGCTTACAAATTCCTCTTCCTTAAAATTTCCAATACAAATTACTTCACCTACCGAAACATCAACGAAGTTAAAGCAATTCCTACACTAGCCAAGTATTTAAATATTTCTTATGTAGCAGATATGTCTAGTCCATACAAAAATGTAATGGGAAGAGATAGAGATAAGGTTGTTTGAAAATTAGGGGCGAAAATTATTTCTTTGCATTTTGTTATAGTTGTATCATTATTCGTCAACTGTTACTGAAGAATATACGTAGACAGAATGTAGAAACCTTAGATTTATCATTAAACATACCTATACCGTAAAAATCAGTAGGATTACCAGGTGGACAGAAACGAAATCCAATTCATGATCGTTACATCCTATCGTCTGATGGGGACTTCGCCCCAGGACAGCACTTCATCTAGATTGGAAACAGATGCGCAGACAATAGAATGAAACCTTGTTTTTCATCTTCACCTTTTTCTTCTACATTTTCACGACCTGGCTGCGACGGATAAAATTGTATTAGAGTACAATGTCTGCTCACAAACCATTATAAATCTAAGCAAATTTGATTGTTCTGGTATTGGCGTCCAATTAGAATGCTTCTTGCACCATTGTACGACCCTACCAAATTTCTACGTTATTTTTATTTCTGAATTAATTTTGAATCTAAACCACAATGATTACCTTCCCACGAGAAGAAATTTCAAGTCTTTTTAATATATGATCTATTGACCTTGATAATTGTACGAATGGTGACATACTCAATATTAGTGTCTTAAAAAATTAAAGCTAGCAGCTTTGTTTAACGTTGACATTCTGTACTTCATTTATGGATGTTTCCATTTCGAATACTGACCGGATCATCAACTATCCTGACTCGTGGTTTAATACTTTTACTCAGTTCATGCAGACAGTTCTTTGTGTAACACCCCTCCGAAGCTATCTCTTGTTCCTTCTAAATGCCTACCAGTTCAGCAATCGCTGCGAAGTGTTCTGAAGTACTGATAGCTTAATCAAGTGCACAACGTAAAAAGAAACTTTAACTTTTACTTTCTCTTGAATGTGACGTCGTCTCTGATTATTGAGCATTATGTAATCAAAGACTGCATTATGTTTACTGTATCTCACTTGAAACGTCTTGATGTATATACATTTCCTCTGCATAGAGGTTTTTGGACTTATTTCCCGATACATATGTACTGTACACTATTCCAAATTTCTAATTATCTGCAAATTTTTTTTCCGGCTAGGGGTTTTAAAACATACGTAAACGTAGGCCCTTCTTCTATAAGGACCCAGCTTCATCCCGTTGAACTGGGTATTGCAGTTCCAGCGTTTTCGACCAGAACAATTTTCCGCTTTTATATCAGTTACAATGCATAATCTGATACAGGTATATCTGACGATTGTTTATGAGTTGAACTCCAAACTCATTTTCTTTCTTCCTTTTTCCACAAATTTCTAGTTCTACGTTCCCATTAATATTAAATTTGATTTTTTTTTTAAATTTCTGTGAAGAAGTTTTTACATAGATATGGTATAATTTACCGGCTGTAACTTCGATGATTTGCATTTGTGACGTGTCTGTACTTGCGGAATTCCAAGCGATTCTTCTAAAGTAGCTATTCTGACGAGATGTGAATGACCTGCCTGAGTAACGATTTTAACAGTTTTTAGGCGCGTTCACAACATTACGAAAAGCGACTATTAACTCTATCATATCTGTCCGTCCGTCCGCTTGGAACAACTGGTTTTCCAATGGATGGATTTTCAGAGCATTTGGAATTTGTGTATTTTTCGAAAATATACCGAGAAAATTCAAGTTGCGTTAATATCTTACAAGAATAATGGGCACTTTACATGAAGACATGTGTAACTTTATGATATCGTTCTTATTCTTCTTAGAATGAGAAATATTTTTGACAAAAGTTGTAAAAAGATTCAAAACACACGTCGTATGTTCACACACACTTGTTGCTGAAAACTGTGACACTTATGAGATAACGTGGAAAAATATGTTACTGAGAGACAGGTCACAGTTGACAATTTAATACAGTGCATGCGCATTACATGATAGATAAATAAGGCTACAGACACACACCCAGAACATTTAATTCTTGCTGCTTTTTCATGGCAATTATAGTTACGCGAACGCGCCTCAATATTATGTTGTGTGCACAACTTATATTGTTTGTAGCAGAACTTTTCGGCTTCGCAACCAGACTTCAAGGGAAAGAAATATTCGCAAGGCCGCTCTCTTCTTATCCTAGTAACAGTAACATAATTTACAAGGTCTGTTGCTATAGAGTTCTAAAGTAAGAAGTGAAGGAACACGCATATCGCAGATCCACTCTTTTCGTGTTTCTAACCTAATCCAGTTGACAGTCTTGGCGATTCACCGCATACTCACAGAACAACAACGAACACAACTGTACGTTTTATTACTATGAAAACCGGATCAGTCTCTGAATTTTCTTGCACTGGACCAAAACATTTCAGCCTATAGACATATCGCTCCATTATAACTGAGAAAAATAAATTATCATTCAAATGCACTGGGTAATAAGACAGAAAAGAGCTGCCTGCTTTGCGACAGTGTTTAATTTAATTCCTGTCCTTTTAACTCAAAGAATAATTATTCACGGCATAAACGGAACACAGTTTAATTTTAATCAGGGATGCACAAATTTTCCAAACTTTTAGGAACCAACTCAAAATTCTAGGCGTCAGAAGGGTGACATTCAGAAAGTTCCATACTTAGGGCTCAAAAATATTAGGAGCCACCTTATAAAATTTACTCGCCGGGACTACTTGACCCTCGAGATTTGTTCACCCCAGGCTGTAATAATGATGGTGATGATGATGATGATAATAATAATAATAAAAATATTTCTTTTTATTATCTTGGCTTTATTTACAAATATCATTGCATGTAAGTAATTTAGGAAAATAAAATAGCTTCTAACATTTTATGCAAAACCCGTTTACAGGGAAGAATTGTGATATAAAGACTCCACCCAAAATCATAAAAGTGAAAACGTCTTGAGGTTTGTGGACTTGTTGTCATGTCTTATGGTGGCTTAATAAATTGAATCGCATCACGTAGATTGTAAAAATTGTTAATATTAATATATGAAGCTTTGATTTATACAATCTTACATGAGTGTACCACACCAAATGAGCTGTACCTTACAATGATTAAAAATTACGACTTCATTGTCTTCTTCCAAGCCAAATTACTCGGAGTTCCATACACCAAAAATTTAGGAGTGATCTCCAGATTACGGGTGTCAGATGGGTGTAATGAATTAGGCTCCATACTGAGGTCTCACAATTTGGATTTATCTGTGAACCTCTCTCTTATCTGGCGCTTTCTGCTCGGGACATACGGAACATTAGCATTGTTGTTGATTAGTTAGCGATAGGTTGTTATATATAGTGCTGAGAGGTCGTTGGCGTAATATCATTGTTGTAAATGTGCATCCACCAAGTGAGGAAAAAAAGTGATAAGTCAAAAGATAGTTTTTATGAGGAATTAGAGCAGGTGTTCAATCACTTCCCGAAATATCATATGAAAATGTTACTAGGAAACTTTATTGCAAAAGTGGGGAGAGAGAATATTTTCAAGCCAACAATTAGCCCAATATTGTATGGGTGATAAAATCGAGAAGAATGAGATGAGCTGGGCATGTGGCGCATACGGGTGAAGAGAGGGAGTGTATAAGGTCTTGCTGGGAAAACCGGAGGGAAGGAGACCACTTGGGAGACCTAGGAGTAGATGGGTGTATAATATTAGAATGGATCTCCAAGAGGTGGGATGTGGGTATATGGACTGGATTGGGCTGGCCCAGGATAGAGACAGATGGCGGACGGTTGTGAGTGCGGTAATGAACCTTCAGGTTCCGTGAAATGCGGGGAATTTCTTGACTGACTACAAACCAGTTAGCTTCTCAAGAAGGACTCTGCACCATGGAGTAAATAAGTAAGTTGGTAAGGAATAAACTGCAAATATTGTGCTAAAAATATTAGCTTCCCCGTTAAGAAAGTTAGTCGTCCGAGTGACCAGGACCAAGAACTTGTTCATCGTTCATGATGCTCGTAACATACTTCCTGAAAATCTTTCAAAGGTCTTAAAGGCTTAATTTTTAGGAAGAAACGTCGGCTAAAATGGAAGTGATGGAATGAGATGAATATATGTCCGTTGATAGTGTACGATATTTGTTATTTTTTAATATTCTTCTGCACTCCAGGCACCTCGTGCCCTATGCTTTGTTAAATATTCACACGTGTATGCAGGTGTTTACACAGAAATGTAAGAAGGGGCTTCTTTTCCAATTTGTTTGTAAATGTTCCAATGTCCCATTCCAGCGTGTACTGTACACCTGCTTCCACTAAATGGTGGTATAATAACATAAGGTCGAGCTTGTCTTTAACGAAACGGCCTTGAATGTCTGACACGTAATTGCCTCTGAGCATGCGCGTAATTACGAACTTTGCCGCAAGCTGCCCACATCTCGTCATCTGCATACACATTAAGACCTTGTTAAAATTTAACCGAAAGTTGGGTTCCTATGGAAATCTTAAGTTTTGTATTCGGCACACAATTTCCACAACAGTGAAGTGAAATTATAGGGAAGATGGTTATGGTCATCCGGACACCTTCTTTATAGTTTACTGACGTGGCTAAGCAACACGGGCATTATGCTAGGAATATGTGTGTATTTCTCACGGAACTTTTGACTGCCTTAGGCGTGCTGAAAATTTCCGATCGCCAGTTTGCTGATGCATAAAACTTCATTACTAAGCACTTTAGAAAGACTGCGAAAAACGTATGTTGGCTTCTTCATGTCTGTTCGTCCGTCTGCATAGAACGACTTAATTGCACCATTCTGGCGCCTGGAGTTTTGAGGTGGCGCCGGGAATTTCAGAAAATTTGCACACCCCTGTTATATATATATATATATATAAGCGTACACATTTATTTATTCAATTCAATTTATTTATTTGTTTATGCAGTCGACTAAAATTCATAAATGATTTCTGGGGTTATGTTGTTTGGTGTCAGGCCCATCCACAGGAGCTGGATAGACGGGCTGGTATCAGATCGTGATGTTTATTTCCGTGGACAAACTTCATGTTGTCCAGCGTGGTGAATCAGATGCCTTGGGAAGTTAATATTCCTTGAGCTAGCTAAGACATTTTCTTGCTCACAACAACACCATGTACTGGAAGAGATCATGAACCAGCTAAATCGAGTTCACAATCACAATATTGATATTCTGGTATTTGAATATTCTGTTGTTTTTAGGTGTTTTATGTTAATGTCGTAATAGCTTGATATTCTATTATCTCAAATCACACGCGAAGATTCTTGTCATTCATTCCGGATGAATTATATTTTCGTAAGCCTTTACGTAAGTAGGGAAGAGTAGTTCTAATTTGGAATTAGAAAAGACTTTTTGCGATGTAGGTGTCGAAACACATGGGACGATTTAATGTCTTATTTTTAATCATTTACAGAATTTTGTTAGTCATGTGTCTGGGCTATTCAGTCTTCTTCTGTCATTTTTAAACATTATCCTTAGCATCCTGTCCCTTAACAAACACAGTCTGTGCTGTCTTTCAGTGTGAGATTACTTCCTTCAACAATATAAAGCACGAGTAAGGTTTCATTATTTTTTTATATGTTAATCTTTGCGTTCCTTGGATAGAGGGAGGGAAGCCAAGAAATTCTGTACAAAATGTTAATAAGCATTTCCTGAATTTTCTCTGTTTTTAATTTACTGAATAATAAAATTTAGATTTGTTAGTGGCTTTTCCAAGTATCTGAATAACGTTTAAATTATTTGTTGACTAACTTTAATTGTAGCTCTGTTAATTGTATGAATTAATAAGAGAAAACTCTGTTAGTTACTGCCAAAAGTTTCAATGGATATCGTATTCTTTGTTTCGTAATGTAAATTTTAATAAGTCCAGATTTATTTTTATGTGCCTTCTGGATAAAAAGTATTAAAATGCTTGCACGAGGTTTAAATTTTGGATTTTATGAATGCGTAGAAGAATGTTCCTAAATTTCACACAATTAACGTTCGTATTATGATGGTGATGATTAAAATCTTCCTCTATGTGGCTGTTAAAACTTATACAATAAAAAGAACGCTTAGTAAAAGCTGAATAAAAGTGTGATGTTGCTAAGGCAGAAAGTTGGTTGACATTTCTAAAGCGCTGGTAGATCATGATCTGAACTCTGAACAAAGAGCTCTGGGAGTGATTAAGTTTATTGTATTAAGTCATTCCTGATAAACGCCATTTGGTGGGCTGGAAAACGTTTTTAGTAGTCTTGGTATTGTTATGAACTTTGACCTTACGCCATTATAAACTGGAACACTTAAAAATAACCCAATTATTGTAATACTAATTAACCCTTTAATGACTGATAACCTGAATTATATCTCAAGGATATTTCATACCGTTCAATGTTCATACTGGTCCTGGTTTATAAAAACAAATAAGGCAATATTGTAGAAAGAAATAAATGTTGTTTGTTCTGAGATCCATACAAAACACCTAAAACGCACTGCAGAGTACAGAAATTTTTCAATGTTAAGCTCGGCGGTAAATATAGTAACCACTAAGGCTGTAAAAGAGTTCACCAAAATAATTCCTGTACATCAAATATACAAAAATGTTATATTCAGTTTTAACTGAAAGATATTTTTTTTTTTTTGCGATTGAATCTGTACATACAGGCAAGCAATTAAACCTTTGATAACGTAGGAAATTAATCAGTGCACTAAATGAAGAGCTTAGTTCTGACACAGAAGTCGGATAGTTGAATAAGAGTACAGTCCACACTCGAAGTGTTTACAAGTCAGTATATCTTGAAGACGATATGCGGTTAGGGAAAAGCTCGCACAAATTGTTGCAGCCAGTTGGTGTTGGCCTGTAAACACAGTGGTTACGACACGCGTTATCTACGTTAACGTAATGAAGTTTTCTATTTTGCCGATAGATTGTGCTTATGTGTTTGTTAGTGTTCTTGGAATAAAAAGCTATTATTTCCCTAACAATTATTAACAGGTTGGGCCTAAAGGAGAAATGTTGATTTTAGGGTTTCAAAGAAAAACTCGCTTTTAGAAACTTTTATCTTGAAAAACTAAATATGTCGCTTAAAGAAGCAGCTTATTTATCTTGAAGTGGGAATTACATCTTTGCCTACTGTTTAGATGAATTTCGGACATCAAACTTTTATCCCTAGTTGTGCGTATTATCTTTAAAAATTATAAAATTAAGTCTAGATCCCCCCCCTCTTACTCCGCCATCATTCCCGTCTCAAGAGACTCCAATTAATGAGGCCTTTTTTCCTATGGAGGGTCGCAAAGCTTACAATTACAATTAATTAAAAAGATTAAAATTGAACGCCAAAAACAGCAAGCATTTTGCAAGCCTTGAATAATATTCAACCATGAAAGTGAAGTATCAATCCAATGGTCAGGTATGCTCCTGCCATTTATGTTCCTCTCCTGCTTCAGACGGATAAAATATTTGAAGAATAAAAGACCAACTTGATGTCACTTATTTCACTTCTTATGTGCTCAACATGTTTCGGACATTAATGTATCCATCATCGGGATCTTTCGACTATTCTGTTGAATGACCACATTGGTCGTATTGTTCTTGGTTGTATTTCAGACTGCAATACGGATATCACTCCAACCCAACCACACCGAAACTGCAACACACATCGAACCAAGAACAATATGACCAATGTGGTAATTCAACAGAATAGTCGAAAGATCCTGATGATGGATATATTAATGTCCGTAACATGTTGAGCACATATGAAGTGAAATAAAATAGCAAGTGACATCAAGTTGGTCTTTTATTCTTCAACTATCACAATGATGCACGGTCCAATAAACATAAGGATAAAATAATTTCAGTCTACTACAAAAAAAAAAAAGGAACTTTCATTTAATTCCCTACAAATTAAGTAGGGCTACTGTATTGTTTGTATGTTACATTATAATTTCTGTCCATGCACTTAAATATCCTGTCTCGTACGTAACCTCTTAATTGTAATTTATTCCTTTTTGGGTAATTCCCCGGCGTCTGAGATTTAATTGCCGACGTTTCGGAACTCACTGAATACTTCATTCACCTACCTATGAAGATGGAACCGATAGTGAGTTCCGAAACGTCGGCAATTAAATCTCAGACGCCGGGAAATTACCCAAAAAGGAATAAATTACATTTACAACACGGCGAAAGCTTAAGAACAACCTCTTAATTGTTTCTGGCATTTCATTTTCACTTGCCATTCACAAATTGCAGAAAGTTTACTTTTCTGCTTCAGTTAACTAGCCCGATAGCGTTCTGTACTGTCGAAATATTCTTACTCTATAATCGTATATTTTGATTTTCAAGAAAATGGGGGTTCGAAAAATTCGTAGCCCTAATTTAAATGTCAAACACCCAAATAGCTGTAGGATAATTTACTGTCCAATCGTTAATTAATATTAATTAATATTGAAAATATATTAATTCCGCACGTACATTATAAAACGTATATGACAATTGAACACCTTATAATTCCTTGTTATATGTTTGCGTTTATGCTGAGCAGATCTCGGAGTATGCAATCTGTATCAGAGACCTGTGAGGTGCATACACAATTTTAGCCGAAAAACCTTTTGAGAGCAGCCACCTTGAAATAATTTAAGTGGTAAGATAATTGTGACTGTGTTAATGGGATTTATGTGAGTAAAGGTTGCTATATAGGGCGGGATGTGACGGATATGGCAATGAATGTAATTTTTCCAGAATAACGAGGAAATTACGTCACTAACTGTGGATCTTAGATTGTCAAACAGGTCTCTGCTCCAGAGTTTGAGCGAGTGAGTGGGTAAATTTATCTCTGAATCTTCAAGTGGCCCAATTCCAAACAGCACACAGTCCGGTTGTGTGTGTAATGTCAGTGCAGTAGTTGGGATATATGATTGATCAAAATGCGAGGCAGTTGTCACTCTTATCTTCTTCACATTTACTGTGGCGTCAAAACTTTTCCTTAGAATGACGGTATCGAATTTGGTATATATATATATATATATATGTATTGTGTGTGTGGTTGTGGATGTGTGTGGGTGTGTGAAAGACCGTGGAGAGATCCCAGTGGTTTGTCAGTAGCCGTTGCATAGGTGTATTGTAACCATGTGGTTGAAAACAGTACATTTCGGGTTAAACTCATGCACATTTATGAACGAAATAAAAGATTTAGTTTTTTGACTGGCTACGTTGAATTACAGTAGTGACAAACGGCTAATACCTTTAATATATTAATTGGTAAGTTTTTTGTGTTTTACATATAAATGTAAATTACTTTTAAACCAGCCTGACTGGCTACACTTAAACGCCAATGAAACGTGCTGAAAGGTTTCGCTTCTTTTTCACTTGTTAGTTATGTCAACTTTTAAGCCATTTCACTTTTGTAGATCCAGAATAGCTCCGCTAATATAGTGATTTAGCTAAGCGCTAGATAGCCGATAATTGTCCCTCGATTTTCGTTGGGGGACAGATAGTTTATTTTTCTTTTCCAAAATATTCAGACCTATTTTAGGGCAAACCGAGACTCCTAATTAGTGAATACAAGGGCCATTTCCCCGACATAAAGCTACCGCTATGTGAAGCCGTCAATTCGTTTCTGTACTGCTAAGATTTGGATGAACGGAGATCTACTTCCACTCCAAGTATGATTTCATGGCCTGCACAAGGACAAATTAGACTCCCTACTTTTCCGTGAACGACTTCCCGAAATTTCCTGTATAAGAATAAAGGTTAGGTATACTCAACACAATATCATCTGCTCTTTTGTACACCACAATGCGAAATACTCTATTTTTCCATGATTTCTTCTATTATTGTTACAGAGAGGAAGAGAGGGCGTCAGACGTACACGCGGTACCAGACGCTGGAGCTGGAGAAGGAATTCCACTTCAACCGCTACCTGACCAGAAGGCGGAGGATCGAGATCGCCCACGCTCTGTGCCTCACTGAGCGGCAGATAAAGATCTGGTTCCAGAACAGACGTATGAAGTGGAAGAA
>Ga0123357_10007878_pt1 | contig 13238 bp, 3 predicted proteins | sample TergutEmb28metaG_FD_89873 | JGI IMG/M metagenome (GOLD analysis project Ga0123357, IMG submission 89873) | Embiratermes neotenicus P4 segment gut microbial communities from Petit-Saut dam, French Guiana - Emb289 P4 | ecosystem: Host-associated > Arthropoda: Insects > Digestive system > Gut ...
CTCTCCTTTATATGCCTTCATGGTGCGGAGAGTGACACAGCTGTAATGCCCCGTGTTACGTATATTTCCGGAACTATTTTACATTATGCGAGTAGAAGATTTTATATTGCTTTTGATTGTAATCTAGAATTATAAATAATTAGACACTTTTAGTCGCATTCCTGCAATACATCCCCTGTTCCACTCCTGGATCAGTGTGATTCAGCTCTGTCTTGTCACTGTTACGTGAGCAGTTCTTCAGATTTGGGTTCTACTGCTTGACTCCACTTCCAAGCCACTTCCTTACGAGAAGTGCTCCAAGAATTCAAGTGACCTATAAGATATACAGGGAGTTTTCTAGAGAGTGCAGTCGTGCAGCGAACTTCGCGTAACGTGATTGGACGGTCGCCGACCTTTCATTATGAGATCCTCTTTCTGTGTGCAAATTAACACATTTAGAGCTTGCATGTTACAAACTTTGTAAGTACTTCGTTTACTCTTGGCATCAAAGCTTTTCTTTCCTCGGAATGATTCTCTAGTATTTTAAGGTGACAGATTTTGTTGTCTTGCTGACAGCCTTAATCAAATTTGGCAGCCTAAGTAAATAATTGTATACGTCATGCACAGCATTTATTCTTCAAGGAAACAGGAGTCAGACTATGACGTGGTTCACACGGAAACGGGAGTCAGATTGTGTCGTGACTCACACGGTTTGCCGACGGCCTTCTCACCATGGAGACACGGGTTCAAATCCAGGGCAATTTGTGTGGGGGATATTGTGAACAAAGTCATATTGTACAGTTCCCCCCCCCCCGTGCTCGGATTTGCCCTGTCAGTATCATTACACCAATGCTGCAGACTCATTCATTTACAGTCTTCGATATTGTATAATCATAGCAATTAACAGAGTCTTTAAACAAGGCGCTTAAAATTTAACTTCTGAAGAAATCGAAGACCTCTTAATATGGAGTGAATTCTTATACAAAGGATAGCGTAAAGCTCCACTTCATACTGCAGCTATAAGTACAGTACACAATATCGCCAGTGTGCTGGAAAGAGAGGACGACATAAAAAACCCCACCGAAATAATGTTTTAATATTAACACAGAATGTAAAATCAGGTTCCCAATACATTTTTCTGTTTTTTTTTTATTCTATGAACGGGATATTCCTATAAGGCCCAATAAGTGTACTTCACATTTGGACGTAGTTCACATACTTTACAGCGTTATGAATGATTTCACTATTCCTAGGTTTCAAAAAACAGCTTTCTTAGTCAGTATTTCTGCGATAGCGATTAGCATGCTAGGTATCAGAAGAGACGTGATTTAATAATTAAGCATATTAGTGGTCATAAAATTTGAAAATTATGTAAAGGAATATATTTTTCATTTTAATGTTGCATACAAACCATAGAGAAATGTCAAGAACTGCTTACACAACATTACAATCAATATATATTTCACAAGAGAATGTTAAGAAAAATAATTGCTTGCTATGGCAAAATGTCAGGTTGTAATTTACAGGCCCCTGTTTATCACATAATATTAACAGAAAAGCTAACCCCAAACACATTCGCCAGAATCTGAGCCAACATCTGGTTTTGGAAAAGTGTCTCGTTTCTCTTTGTCAGCAAGACAAAACTGATAGGAGGAATGAAATTCATTTGAAGTTATTTGCGAATGACATAGTTCAAAGATATATTTTCCTTAGCCTCAGATATAGACAGTGTGTTACTGTTCAAAGTACTTAAATTTCTCTTATCTTTGATAGACTGTCTCGAACACCAGTGCACATGAATTCCGTGTGGATATAGTTGATATGTAATACATCCTGGTCCTTGCTACACATAGCTCCATACTTGGGTTTTGGGCGTTATTGCATTCATGAACAGCGGTAAGTTCCTAACAGCAGTTTAAGGAAAATCTTCGGATTGATGATGTAAATATACTGCAATTTTTACTTTGTAAACACCACAGGTCTTCTCGTTCTCTCTTGGAAAGTGTCAGAAGAAATACATTCAATCATTCAGTGCGGTGGCCGAAAGCGGCAATGATCCTTCGGGTTCCATAAAATGCGGGGAATTTTTTGACTAGCTGAGAATCGGTTAGCTTGTCAGGAAGGACTCCGCCGCGTGGATTAAGTACGTGAGTAAGTAAGCCGAACACTGTTTCGTACATTTGTTTATGACGCACAGCGACTGCTAGCCCCGAGTTACGGACTGTTCGAAGCCACCCATGTATATTAGAATGGCGATTACATGTGGTACGACATCTCTAGTCCTTGCTTTCCGTCATAAAAATTACAATAGAATTTCATTCAAGAAACCTCCAATAAGGGATAGAAGGTCACTGCTCCAGAAATCTTTAAGGTTCGATTACCCTGTGAGACACCAACAAAGGAAATAATAGTCTAATGATTAATTTCTAAATTGCGTGGGAACAACATGAAGTAATTATAGTTTACGATAGGGTGCAATCGCAGGGCACCAACAAACCTTGAACCCAAGGCGACAAAAGAAGATTCTATACTGACAAATGAGGCATTGACTCTCCCCCTCAACCAAATTCTTTAATAATCCTGATGGGACATTCCGATAAAAAAAAGGAAGCAGTCGTCCGAGTTCGTAAGTCAGGTGTATGACAAATTGAGTTGTCCTGACAAGAATATGTATATATTTCATAATTAAGAGAGAAGGACCGGTGTTTACTGAGGTGAACTATTAATCAGATCAGCAGGCAGGTATAGTGATTCATAGATATATAATCTAATTCCTAAAAGAGTTAACCGGGCTGCAGGAACAGAAACACAGTAGCAATACAATAAAAATTGAGATGTAACCAATAAAAATCTTTATCAGGTCCCATGAACCCCACCCGGTTCCCAAAGACGTCTGACCTAATGTATTGAACTAGACAGGGGCACAAAATCTACAGAGGCGATGATCGTGTACAGAGCCTACAGCGACACTAAGCTCTTTTGTGAATCAGGTGCACTGTGAGTAGATTCCTCAATGTTTGAAAGACCTTTCTTCGTCATTTTATGTGTTACTACCTGCCAATGTGTGCTCTGCACAATATACATGAAAAAGGCTGCTTTGTACTGATCTGACCGCTGCAATATTATGAAACAATGAGATAGCATAAAGGTTTTTGGAAAGTTGCATTATAGACTACAACAAAGCTGCATCTATTTCAAAGCTTCTCCGTTGACCATTGAAATAAGACCATGCATGTTTAGCAGAATGCTTTGCGAGTTGGAGCAGATTCATAGATTTAAATATCATAGACACGCTGTTTCCCCAAATTAATGAATAATACAGAAAGACTCATATGCGTCAGTAACGGAATTGATCCAAAAAAGAACATACAAATATGACAGGGAACCAAAATCAACATTTTCTACATGTAGGATATTTAAACAACCGTTAATATGTGTAAATTACGTGTCCTTGAACAACATGAATAAATAGGAGTGATGTTCGTGAGGAAGTCTAGATTTTAGGAATGTGTATCATTATTATTTCCGTCCAAAGTTCACTCAATTCAAAATTCAAAATTTCATCGAGAAATTTGGGACAGTATGACAGAAATTTAAGACATATAGGACCTGAGATTAAGTGTTAATTTGAATATAGAAATAAAAGGGGAATTAGTTCGTACTACAGATCTGTGCAGCAGGGGAAACAGGCTTCAGCAGTTGTGAGGGGAAAGTGGCCACGCTTTCCAGACTGTCTTTGAAGCTCGGGTATCTTTCTTGCCAGTGGACGGTGGGACTCTCTGGTTATGATAAAGATGCTAGAGCCGGAATCTGACCACTGAATTCCAGTTAGGGCTGGGGCTATGCTTCCACTCTTCCCACATATCTCCATGACAAATGCCTAATTGAAAATAGGGGGAAATTTACGTTTACCTGTAGATTAACGTTACAGAATGACAGTGCACCGATTGGATTCATTTGGCTCAGGACTGAATCAAGTTTCGGATACTATGACTACTGTAATTATCTGTATCTTTCCATATGAGGCGGGTAATTTCTTTATCGAGTTTGTGCAACTATATTTCCCTTAATCACTCTGTATCATAACGTTAATTACTGTAGAGTTCAAGGGGATATTTTAGCGTTAAACTTCGGATAAAGTGTGAAATTTTTGTTATAATGTATTACCAATTTTTGTACATTTTAATCATAAACACCTGATAACCTTTCTTACACAACTATTTTTACTTGAAGTCGTCGGGAACGATGACAATTGCGGAATAAAATGTCTACTATTTTGCCCAGCATACTAAAAAATTTAAAAAGTCAGAACAGATATTTTGCATCTATGTCTTGCAACATAATCCTATACGCCAGAGGCGATAAAATATAAATGAAGTACTGTGCATTGCAACTTACAAGACATTTAAACAAGCGAAGAGTAAATATGAGCTACGTGTACTATTAGTAACTTAAGTTACGGCAGTACTTGTGGATAAGTGGTACAAGGCACGTTTGCAAGAACGGAGATAAAAATTGATTGCATTGAATTGCACTGAGAAGGACATAACACTCATTTTATAAGAGGGTATTGTGTTAACTGGTTTGTAAAATTATATCTTTTTTGTGCCGTTTATTCTAATACTCACCACATTTTCTTGATCAGGAATTAGGATAGTTTAAATGTTATAGTAAACAATTTATGGTCAGTTTAAAGCTGAATACCCCGTTGTGTTTCAACTGATAATTATGCAATGACAGTCAACACACCTGAGATTATATGTATTTTTATTCATGCTACATGTTTCGACGAAAGAGTAGGTCATCACCAGGCACTATAAATTGTATAAAAAGTAAAAGGGAATATATAAAAATTGCCTTATTGGAATCGAGATCTCAATTGTACAATGTTTATCATGTTGCCTTACAGGTATATTTTTATAAAAACTGTAGTTAATATAGTTAAATTTGGTTATATAGGCATGGTGTCGATGGTGGTAGTTGGGTGATTCAGTGCGCCATTTCTTCTTTGTGTGGGGTTTCAAGGACGTCCTGTTAATACTGGTGTGTGATAAAACGAGCTGAAAGACAGAGAACAGTTATCAATGCTTTTTTTATAGAACTAAAGAGGTACAGGTCAGTTGAAATGTGATGGCACACGCGCAGAAACCAGATTTCGTCTTTCGGCGAGTCCATTTAAATCGGCGGGGGCGTCAGTTCAGTCGACTACTGGCAGTCGAGGCGTGCGCATCAGCTTTTATTGTTGGTAGTAATGCTGGATACACCATATTGCGAGGTAGTGTGAAAGGTACTAGCTATCCACTCCATTCGCCAGTTTCACCTTCACTTCCCCTCCCATGCGTCACTGTGTGCCATCACATTTCAACTGGAGTCTACTTCAGTTCCCGGTGGAAGAAGAACGTTTCGGTCCTCAAGTTGGGCCGAAGTGTCAGGTTGTGTCCGGAACCATTGCTTGGTAAAGTCTGAGTTGTCAGGCTGTGTCCGGAAACTTTAATTGGTAAAGACTGTTGGGTTGAGCTGTTAGGTTGTGGTGTCCGGACACAACCTGACAGTTCGACCCAACTTGAGTACAGAAACATTTCCTTCCACCGGGAACGTAAGTACCTTTTTAGTACTGTAGAAAATATCGATAACTGTCCTCCATCTTTACGCTCATTTTATTATATACCAATATTTACAGGACATCTTTGATACCCCACACAACGTGGAAATAACTTCCTGAATCGCCCACTTTACCAACATCGACACCATGCCTATACAACCAATTTTAATTGTTGTAACTACTCTGTTTTTTGAAACCATACATGTAATGCAACACGATGAAATGTAAATTGAGATATCAATACCGATAAGGCAAATTTTTGTTTCCCCTTTATATTTTATACAAATTGTAGCGCCTGATGATGACCTACTGTAAGGTCGAAAAATGTTGCACTAATAAAAATACATATTAGCTCCGTTTTGTTGCCCGTCATTGCATATTTATGAAAATTTTTACTGTTAATGGGGTTTACCACAAAGTTACAAAATTATGTGTGATAAATTAAAACACTTGTGTATATATTAGTATTGTTATTAACAAAAGCTTCAGCAACGCAGCATAAGGATAATGGGCCATCTTAAAGAACCGTAAGCCGCCTGATTAAAATAAACGCTTTCATCGTCATTTTATTCTCCTCTACTCCGATCTCTGCATTCTAAGTAACCAGTTAGCAAGACATTTCCTATCAGTTTACGATGTTAAATACAATCCCCCTCCTTCGACGACTACATACCTACCGGATTGTAGTCTTTATTATGTCTTTTCGGGCAACTGTAGAAGAACAGAATATCTGAAACCTTAGCCTCATTATATTAAATATTGTCTAAGACAAATGATATTTCTTGTTAGTTTATATAATAGAATATTTAATTTAACCCGTTTTCAGAATTTTAGGACTTCGGCTCTTACAGCTGTCCAGTGCAGGTTTCACAGCTTATATTCTTTTTGTAACAGATATTTTTACCACGTGATATGCTGTTTTAGGGAGTTCGACGAATATAAACCAGTAACAATAAGTCTGATGTTTCAATTATCTAATCACTAAATTTACTCAGATTCAAATTTCGGCCTCACATTAATTGTTAAAGGTTAAGTGTGACACACGTAGAGGACTATTTTCATTTTAATAATCTCCAATAAAATCCCTACTTTTAGTGACAAGCGGAAACAGTTTATTAAGGATTTCTCAGTCATTGTCTTGTTATTGCATAACACTTGAATTTACACGTGTCATTACACTCACTATAACTTCATAAAATAATTGTAGCGTTATAATTGGTAATGTTACTTATATTGCATTTGTCCTCTAAAATTTGGAGGTGGTTTAGGCTTCTACGGCGTCATATTTGATGTAAGAAGTGGTGCGGTTTAGAAACCCGTGTCCTTGGCGTCTTTCACTGCATGTTTAGGTTTTTCCAAATTTTGCATACCTTTTATGGGGAGGGACATAAAATTAGGTGAAGTCAAAATCATTCGTTTCCTTTTGTCTCTAGCGACAGGTTCATAACTCTACGAAGCGAGTTCTCCACAGAATGCGGTCTTGTGTGTCATGCTTCGAGTTCCAGTATCTTTTTTCCTTAAGGTCACCCAGTAGTTGTGTACATCTTCTTACTACGAGTCGCTTCCGTTCTATTTTTTCTTCAATGACGTGTTTTAGAGAGCAGTTCCTACTGGAAATGTGATCAATCCAGTTAATCTTTATTCTTTTTAGTATATGTAGGATGTTCCTTTCTTTCTTGGCCCTAATAATACGTCCTGTTTTTTTCAAACGATCTAACTGATTTTCCCGTTTTTAATGCTTTGTATTCCTTCTTTCATAAGGATAATCCCCTGAATGGGAATATTCATAATCAAACAATGGCTTCCCTTATGTTAATACTGCTGCACACATTCATTAATTCTGCGTTCTTTGGTGTCTCCTCTGGCTGGCTGCTTAACTATGTATCGGCAAATTTAATCTAATTCTTTCCCACTTCCTCGAACCACGTCAAGGCTGTCTCGCTAGAAAGACCTCTTTGCCCATTCCGCTGGAAATAATGCCAGCAGGGAGTAAGGTCCATGCCTCAAGAACTATCTTGAGTACAGTGAGAATGATAAAAGCATATGTTGCGCACATCTCTAAAATTCACCTTGTTCACTCAAGGATTTTGCAGTTACTTGGAAAAAGCTCGTTGAAATTTCAACGGGGAATTCTGGTGGTTATAAATATATTTATTGAATACGAAACGTAAAATTTATTAAGAAAACAATTTCTGCTCATCTGCGACAAATTTTGCGCATACAACAAAGTTCGAAGAAATATACGTGTATAATCTCAGTTACAAGCCATAGACTAAGATGATTTTAAACTGTTCATTGTCAATATAAAACACCAACTGTCAAGGGCATGAAACGTTTCCACCCTATTTTCCGCACTGTCTGATATTTCTGTAAAGCGTTGTTACTGAGATAACATTTGAAAAAAAATCGTAACCTTGAAAAAAATATTTAAATGGAAATTGGCGATATATATATATGTTTGTGTGTGTGTACCCATACATTAAACACAGTTGTGACGTCACCCAGAAACCACGCTCTGTCTTAAGCATAGACACAAAGTTACGAACTAAGTAGGGTGTTTTACAAGGTAAGTATTTTTCCGCCACCCACCTGGATGCGAGTTATGTATTGCTATGGTCAATGTTTCTGTCGCGTCAGCTACAGACGAACCGTCACATTTTGTCGTATTTGTGGTCATAGTCTCATTAGAGGTTTTCTACTCACCATTTAACTCAGGTGTGTAAGAGACGTATGACCCGGTTCCCTTTCTGTTAACCAGAATAATATTTCTCTACTTGGACATGTGTCTTGGCTCTGTTTTCGATGTGCCTAACTCCTACTTCTGAAGCGCAGACTCTTCAAAGAGGATGAGCCAATTAGAATGATCACTGATGCATGTGTTTACTCAACGTATAGAAGGATGTAGCCGTCTTCAGAACTGCGCAGCTCGTCTTATTCTTTGTGCTGTTGCAAGAGCAGTAACAATAGGGCACAATTCTTTGAAGATAAAAATAGGCTACACTACATAAAGATTCAATTCGTACCTCATAGGCAATGCATTCAGTAGGTATATGAAAGGCCAATGTATGGGTCCTGTATAGCAAGGATCAATTGGTTTATTGTAAGAATCATATGTAAATTATAAAACGCCGTGCAGGTAACATACTGAGATTTTAGTGATAACCTTGGTGGTACATAGAGATACTACAGGATTTTAAAGGGTTAATTACGCTACACATATGGTGGCCAATAGCAATCCAAATTAAAATCTTGAGCCGCAACAAGTAAAGTCACGTCACCTCATCCTCCTTCATTTTTCAGCCTTTCAATATAGAAAAATGCAAGGATGTAAAATACTTTCTGCACAATTTTGCAGCATTTCTTTGGTGTATTATGCAAATAATACTAAGAAGGACGGTAGGCCAGAACTTTATAAATATTTACACTTTATTATGTCGTTCTAAGTGTAAATGCCAAAACGTGAGACGGTTGTAGCAAAGAGTTCTGCGGCCCGTTTGAAAGGATGCCTTGAAGCGATTCAAGAACTACTTAGGCACGATCAATTTCAGCTACATTTTTAGGAGTGAGAAATTTTGACTTTATCACAGCATTCCGGAAAAGTTTTTTTTTTTTTTTTGCAGAACTTTTAATTCATTTCGACTGTCATTATCCTATACAAACTAAAACAGAGTACACATAAAAAGTAAATAATAAACCTCTTTAAAAATTGCACAGTATCTTGTGTAGAAGAGGTAGCATGGAGTGATAAATATTATCATTCTGTGACGTCCTAATACAAAGAGTTTTTTTTTTTACAAATACTTAGTAGGTTTTATGTAGAAATCGCGGAATGTGGAGTACTGTCTGTGCTGTTGATAAAGTTTTGAGTTTTCAGAGGTAAGACGCAATTTTTGTGATACTTCACCGCCCTTTCCTGAGAGCTGAATGTTTCGAAATTCAGCGTTTGAGCATTCCAAGAACTCAGTTCGTGACACGTCAATGTTGATCTCCGTACACTGTATGGACCTTTAATTCTCACATATTGATGGTCTTGTTGCACCATACGGTCGTGAATGAATTTAGGGTTAGGGTAAATTTGAAATCCTTCTGTCTATGGAGGTAGTTGGCATTTAATTGCAAGCGTCATGGATTGGTTTAAATCATCATGATCCAATATGAATTTCAGGATGGTGTTAGGCTCTCTATTACCGTAGCGTTGCCCGAAGTCCCTACCCTAAATTGATTTTTCAGTGTAGTCAGCATCCTTGTAACTATCTCTTCAAATTTAAATTTTCTTCTGTTAACAGAATTTGCTTGGTAGTATACTTACGTAGAACTTAGAAGTGGTGACAAAAAAAGCACTTGTGTTATGTCTAATTTTCGGGAGGCCTTCATATTTCAAATCCAGATTTTATTAACACAGGTATATAGTGCTCTGGACATGACCTTACAAGAGCCTTCTTTCGTATCCACTGGCTTTTGTGTTCAATTTAATTCTTTTCATTTCCGTCTTTGTTTTATTGTATCTTTGGAACTCTGTGTTGCAGTCTCTTCCGAAATCAGGTTTCTTTAGTAACTAAAATAAAACGCTTTGTCTATTACATTTCTATCCATATTCATTTCCAGTATCTGGAAATTTCTTACCTCAGGTGTACCATAATTTGTGTAGAAATTTTTTGTGAAGAGACGTCAGCTCTAGAAGTATCTTCTTTGGTGCAGAAATTCTAAGACCTTCTAGCCGCCGTGTCAGGAAGATATTCTGGTGTTCAGGTCAGTATTAAATACTATTTAAATACTATACTTCCTTGCACTGTGGCACAATATGGAATTATTTGTTGAAAATGGCACTGCTACTTGTTGGTCATATGCTTTATGTACAGACATACACAGTTGTAACTATCTTTATAGTAACCAGCATATTGCCAATTGTAATGTCCTCCTTATTTTCGTAAGGATCCCTGTTCTTATCAAGCCTGGCCTAATTTTGTGCTTTTACCGAAATTATGGTTCGCTCTTTGGAAATGGGTCACCACATTTTCCTGCAAAAATGTGATAATATTTAAGGTAATAATTCTATAACGATATAGCAGTTGTAACACAACTATATTACCAGGTTTAATTATCACATCAACTTCGCACTTATATAAAATTTCATATTAAACATTTAAAATCGGCCCAACATGTTTCGATCCTAAGATCATCCTCAGGGAGCTACGCTGTTCCTTGCTAAAGTCATTTTAAAAACACTCATTAATTAATTCCCTTATATTAATAGGGTGATGTGGCAGCATGTCGTGTTGTGTAAGGGTATGTCGTTGAGAATGCGCCTGACTATAGGTGTGCATAGTGTGTTACGTTGCGAGAGACTGGCTGTCGCAACGTAACACACTACGCACACTTATAGTCAGGCGCATTCTCAACGACATACCCTTACACAACACGACATGCTGCCACAGTACCCTATTAATATAAAGGAGTTAATTAATGAGTGTTTTAAAATGACTTTAGCAAGGAACAACGTAGCTCCCTGGGGATGATCTAAGGATCGAAACATGTTGGAACGATTTTAAATGTTTTAATGTGAAATTTTATGTAAGTGCATTAGTTGGTGTGATAATTAAAGTGATTCTACAAAATGCACGGTGCAACAATAAAGATATATTATCAGGTGTTGGTAAGTTCTATACACCTGATAATATAGTTGTGCTACGACTGCTATATCCTTATAGAATTATTACCTTAGGTTCTAACAAACACAAGGGAAATGACACTTCTTGAAATGATAGTATTTATTCCTTCACACGCGACATGTCCCAATAAATTTATTCTGTCAGAAGGGTTTGGTCCCAGTAAATAAGATACTAGTTTCTTACTGTTAGACCCATAACGATCCCACACAAAGTTCCTTGCACGAGTACATGCTACTTTGCTCACGGCTCTGTAAGAAGTCTTGATTGTGTTTTGTTCATACTTGTTTTTCTTTCACTAACATGATCCATAAATCACCGTGGTAAATAATGAAGAATATTGCTTGTGCTGACTGACCTTGCAAATGCTTCTTTGGACCTGGTTGTCGAAAGTCCATTTTGTTTCTATGAATTCACCAGGAGAATTGCCTTTATTAAAATCACTGGAATTTATATTTGAAACAGTATTATTATTATTATTACTATTATTATTACCAGTCAATACTAGACGAAATATTTTGTTCAAGAATTTACACCTTCTTGTCTATTTGCTCCCAGTTACTTGCTGTCACTTGTTCCAATCATGACTGAATAACCTTCTTCAGACTGCTCCTTAACCAAGTGTCCACGATAAAAAAACGGCGACTGCCAGCTGAGGCACTGCAGGGAAATAATAATAATAATGATAATAATAATTTCTTGTAATACAACAAGGTGTGGGCACGGCCAAGATAATTAGTAGAGGTAGAAATCCGAAAATCTGAATACAAAGACGTTAAAGCTGCCGAACAGTTTTTTTTTTTGTTTTCATTGATCTGTACCAAGCATAGATGTCACCACAATAACTGTTTAAAACAATTTGATTCTGCGGTACATTTGTATTTGATATGCACGTATTTTCTTATGTCCCTGTCAGTGTTTTTAATTTTGACTTTATATTTCAAACATGCAGTGGTGACAAATACCTGACTTGATCCCACTGCCTACTGACTGCTTTATCTGAAAGTTATTATTAGCGCAAAATTATGCGGTGCACCACAGGAAGATTCGGCTCACAGAGGAAAGTATATTGCTTTCTCCATCTGTCATATGCTGTATGTCGCAATTTGATCAAACATCTTCAGGCACGTCTCCCGTTTCTCCGCATTCCAGCGGTTTCTGAATGTTCTTCGAGAATAAATGTTTTCCTGCTTGTGTTAACGATGCTGAAAATTATTTTTGTCGACTTTATTCAGACTGCTCGTTCAGTGACTTGAAATCTCCAAAATACTTTTCCTTGGACATCCTGTCTTTTAAATACCCGCTCTGTGCGGAGCCACTCGTGTCGAGAACCCCGGTGAATAGCGTTGCTTGGAATCGGGCTCGTCATACCGTCCACATTTACGGGGAGACGATTAGAACCACGAGCAATCTGGACGAACTTCAACCTATCTGCCTCGCACATCTAACAGATTAACGCGTCCACGAGTCTGGCAGAAATAAAAGTGTAACACGGCATTGAACAAGTAGGTAACCCTTCTGACGTACTTGACATACCCTCCGGAAAGGAGCAGCCCACAAGACAGTCTTACCGTGACTACTAAGAGTTTATCACGATCAGGTTGTAAAGCACTGGATGACCTTACCAAGAAAGTAAACAACTCATTCTATGTAACAAGGGAACAAATACAAGTTCAACAATTGCACATGCAGCAAATAAACAGAACAAAACGTGTCTGTTGCGTCTGCCACATTATAATAACGCTTTTAAGTTCCCTCACCTATTCAAAAAATTCTGTGCCCATTATAACACCGGGAGTTTCGTTACTGCGTTTGCTACAGCGGGGGCTTCAAAGTGTGTTTCGCAGACCTTGACGGCCCACGAGGCCCGAGGTAGGGACTCGTGGAGACTATTTTTTCTCCCACCGTAAGTTAAAAAAAACAAAAAAAAAAAAAAAAAATTTTTTACCTTTTATTTTCAATATTTTTCAAATTTTTTTTTTTTGAAATGA
>Ga0123357_10007880_pt1 | contig 13237 bp, 10 predicted proteins | sample TergutEmb28metaG_FD_89873 | JGI IMG/M metagenome (GOLD analysis project Ga0123357, IMG submission 89873) | Embiratermes neotenicus P4 segment gut microbial communities from Petit-Saut dam, French Guiana - Emb289 P4 | ecosystem: Host-associated > Arthropoda: Insects > Digestive system > Gut ...
TCTGTGCGGCCTGTTTACCCACTGCTAATCTTTCTCTAACCTTTGCAATCACCAGATAGTGATCTGTATCACAGTCAGCTCCCCTAAAGCTTCGCACATCCAGTATACTTGAATGCCATCTCCCAATCCACCAAGAGTCATATCCTACAAGACTTCTTCACCCAACTGAACACATTAATGCCATATTCCACTTCAACATGGAATCGTGAATATGTTAACAATGCTTTCAGCTTTACAAAGTTATCTGCAGGACACCCCTTGTGCAATGATACTACATCTCAATTATATGACTTAAGTACACTGATTTTATCTAGATGTAAATGTGTGTGTGTTATGTCAGCATGGTAAGGTAATACTACACAAAGTTTGTCAGCAGTCTGAACCATGACTGAACGCAGGTTCTCATAGTGGCGCTGTTGCAGATTCAAATCTCTTGTGACAGGACAGTGTGTCACTGGGGTCAGTGGTACCTGCTGCTTTAAAGGACTGTAGCCTTCACTTCACGAATTAATTCTACAACCATCACCTCACATTAGCACCTCACTTAGCTGTACCCACATCACAGCCAATACCATTTCACTCTGCCAACTACCCCTAAAGCTTGCCATCCCCTTCACCAGCACTTGTATAATACACGCTACATACCAGCAGAAGTTTCCTTCTTGGACTGCTTGATCCTGAAGATGCAGGCACTACAGTCCTTCAAAGTAACAGGTACCCACCGACACATCATATCCTACAATGCCTGACGTGTTCATTTTGTGCCTTTACAGACTATAGTTTGTAGCTATATAGGAATGTGACATACACACTATGTAAAACTTTGTAATTTGCAAGTACCTTGTGCTTGTAACCTCGTTCTCACTAGTGCTAATGGATAGCTGCACACTTGGCCACAGGTACTTGACACTGTCCCACATGCCAGAAGCAGGAACACACTTGGAGCTTCTCCTTCACTGTGTTGTCTCAAATATGAATTCTTAATAGTCTGTGTAATGAACATGGAATTGCATACGTTACATTTCATGTATAAACGTACCTAGTAAACTGAGAACAAAGAATGATCACCACCAGTCATATGAAATACACAAACTACAGCACTGATCATACTACCTCATAATCAATCATTACAGAATACAAAATAAAAACGTGTAACAGTAAAGATATAGAATCAAGATACACAGCACAAATAATGGCCGGTGTGGTGCCTGGTCTGTAAGTGCAAACAGCACGGTGTACTGGCATGGCACCTGGAGGTTTACAAGTGAAGAGAGTTAAGTAAAAGTACATATGGCACTTGGTACAGAAGTGTATGGAAAAACTTGTAAAACACCACAACAGGCACCATGGCAGCACAGCAATCAGCTGTGAAAGGCACACACTAACCCACCATGAAAGAGTTAACTTTGTGATGGTGTATTGCAGCACTCTATGTTTTATGTCAACAAATAAACCACAAAGTGCTACCTGCAGAATCTGTAACTGGCAGCTACAGCTCTGTATATCTACTGATCATACAAGCTTACCTCATACACAGCAAGATCTATTCCAGCATATGGAATGATGCCTAGGAGATTTGGTACATATCCACGATAAAACGTCTGCCAACCACCTTTTCTGTACATCTTTTTGGCTGCATCAACAATACTATTAAATTCACCAGTTTTTCGCAGTGCTAATCTTGTCTTCATTACCTGAAAAATGGAAGAATGAGTATAAAAAGAGAACCAATTCATGTAAATATCAGCAGCTATTATGATTGTTCAAAATCTCCTATACTGAGGCCATAGTGTTAAAGTTCCACAGGTCTCCCTCTTAACTGTTACACTTACCCCTCCAGTCACCTAGCCACTCTGTGCACACAAATAGCATGTGCTACAGACATGTGATATGGCTGTGGAGGGGGAGGGGGAAACAAGGTAGAGACAGGAAACCTTCAAGTATCATCATGGGACTTCTTTACACTAAAGAAACTGCTGTAATATATACAGGAATTGAAATTACTTGTGTTTCCAAAAATGCAGTATATGCTTTGACAAGATGACAACTGCTGGATAATGTGAGGTGGTCACCGTGGTGTTGCTGATTACACAAATCTTACAAAATATGACACCCTGTCATCGGGCAAGTAGTTCCTGCTGTTTCAAAGGACTGCAGTATCTCTGAAACAGCAGCACTTCTCAGCCACTGACACTGTGTCAAATCACAGGAGACTTGTTGTAGTTTCGCAGTCAACTGATACTTGTTGAAACTGATCTGAAGGATGGTGATGGTAATCATTCAATTGAAATTGGTTTTACAGTGTCCAGTAACATACAGACATGCAAACTTGAATTTAAAAAATAAGTATTCAAGGTACAGGTAATTTTGAAGTGTATGTACATTACCACATGATTAAAAAATACAAAACCAAAAATTGGACACACAAATTGCATCACAAGCAAACTGTCCTCTGTGAAGTGACACCATGTGGATCTGTAGTGGTTTGAAGAAACTTTCTGTCACCATGTTCAGTGCCATCGACATGGCTGTAGCTAACAGTACCACACTAGGCTGCATCACATCCCAGAAGCCCACAATCCTAACACTAACTGCTGCGATAGCCTCACATCTCATGCTGTCTGATTTGCTCATAACATAAGGCGCACAAATGTGCTGCACCACGGTAACTCACTGTTACATGTGAATAAAAAAATACAATACTTCACTTATATGCTGTAAATTACTTTAGGGACATTTTGAAAGACATGATTTTACTTACATGTTAACAATTAATACATAAATTGATAGAGACTGGGAAGAGGGGGGAGTAGGTTCACACCATATTGCTCACGAAACAGCAATTTTGTTGTAACCTACTGATAAGTTTACAGGGGACAGAAAAAAACTTGACAGAGCCTTAAGAGACCTACATGTAAGCATGTTGTGTCTTACGAAAATATAAGGAAAAGCAATCTTTTTGTGCATACAAAATTTTGACAGAAGGTGTATATTTAACCCAACACTCTACTAATGTGGGAATGTCAGTTTGTGTAAATGGTGGGTTATGACAAATTTCTGTTTCATGAGTGATATGTCACATCACATCTTCCCATAACAGCAACTTTAAAAGTAACTGCTTGTGTTTCATTTTGCATGGATTTAAGAAAACATAATTTGACAGGTCTCAATGCAAGCTGCTTTAAATTAATCTGTTATGTATTGTTACTTGTGATATACATTTTAGCTTGATTAACCTGGCCAGATGTAAGTACTGCGTGCTGATGGGCAAGATACCTGATGCTAACAGGCAAATTTGTTTAGATCTGCAGGACTTCAACCAATGTGAACTGTTTTCGGGATGAAACTACTGAAGAAATCTGAGGAGCAACCGTATGTTCATTATCATACTTCATAAAAATACCACAAAATAAGCAAAACCGATTGTTGGAAATGTTCGTGAGTTTGTTGCAGTGTTCTGCAAATAGGTGTTGTACAGAACAATTGAATTAGTCACAGGAATTACAAAATGGTCATGTTTACACTGAGCCATCTGACATGCCCAATTTTCCATCCAACTTACCAAGCTATAACAAAAATATATGTGGGTCAGTAGGGTGGAAATTATCGTGGACCATTTTAAAGATTTCCCTGAAGAAAATGAACGTGTGATTGACTCCTGTTGCTAATTAAATACAAACTACAAACCTCAAGAGGATATATAACAGTCTGACTTATTCCACCAGCCACAGATCCTGCCACAAATCGCTCATAGATTGAAAGTTCTCTTGTGCTATTTCCTCTGATTATCTTCTTAGCCTGCTCATAAGCCATGAACTTTATAGCAGACTCTGGAGCAATCTTCACAACATTCATCCCATTTCCTCTCCACAGACTCCAAATACCCCCTTCCTGTAACAAATGCTTCAAGCAATCCTTCACTCCAAGCTGGTTTGTTCCATGCACCTGAAAAACAGGAAGTCATGATTTAGATCCAAAGATATCATGTACATGTAACAAGATTATTGTCATCTGGGATGCGGCGCCGTGTTGTTTGGTGAGAAGTTCCTCATGTCTTGAAGGATCACAGTGCCTTCAACTTCACAGTCAAGAAGCCAAAAACTGCCAGGCCTGACCCTGAAAATGGCAGCATTATAATCCTTCAAACTGTCCAGTGCCACTCATCCACTGACACAGCATCACATTCCAGACTGCATCCTGTATCATCACAGCTGTACCGCACATGCCACAGTCAAAGGGCAGTCTGGAAGCAGAACCACACAGCAGGAGACATTCTGAAAGCAACTCCATTTAATTAAATACAACTGTCCATGTGCAATTATATCAAAGTGCGACATGAGGTTCCCACGGTGGTGACTGCTTTTTTCTGGGACGTAGCTCCATGCAGTCCGGTAGTCCCTCAGGATGCAGTACAAGAACTTACATAACAACAATTTACAAGGTGTGCCAATTTATTTCTTGCTGAAATGAGAGCACCATGAAACAAATATGGTGGAAGAATATTGCTGGACAATAACATGGGGGACAGAGCAGTCATGCTGCAGCTGATCAGGTTCCTGTGTACTGAACTCTGAATTTCAACTGGACACATACACACATACACACACAAACACACACACTCGCACACATGCATGCACACCCACCCACCCACCCACCCACATACAGTTGACCACATGTATGCTCAAGCCCAACTTGCGCACAAACTACCTGTGTCAGACCTTCCAGAATGTATCTATGGTGCCAATCAGGGAGCATCTGTGTGTAGTATGACATTCCAGCAGGCAGCACTGTTCGTTAACATGAGTTTCCATTAACATGATCACTGAAATTTGTATGGCTTACATCTGTTTGCAGTACAGTAAAAAATGAAAGTGACATTCAGCCCCATGTAAACTCCCTTATAACACCAAATGGAATAGTAAATTAGTAAACAGAAGGATTTTGAGATTTTCGGACACATCATTCAGAATCGCCACAACCAGTACAACAATGAACAAGGAACATATAGCAGCTATGCATGACACAATGGAAAGGATGTTGTAAAAGTAGATGGAGCCAATTTTAAATTACAGACATTTCACTTACGAAGACAATTTGTTGCTACCGGCAACACAGCAGTGCACCGCTGCCAACAACTGTGCACCATGCCATATGACATACTCACACTATCAATCAACATAGCTCTCAGAATTCTGTTCTTTCAGGATAAGACACCAGGACATCTGGTACATACATGCGTAGCACCTTTCCAGAGGGGCTTGCTGCAGCCCCCTCCTCTGCACAGTAAGTGCCTGTTTACAGACCACCACACCATCATATAACAGCACAACTGCATCTTCATTAGCAGCACTGGTACAAAGTTCTGAATGGTCAGATTTTGCAAACCATGGCACAGGCACGGGTGCTACTTCTCTTTAGTATGTAGTTAGTGTTATTGAGTATTTTACTTCAACACAAAACAGAGATTTCATAAACCAAGCCATCTGAGAAACCAGTATTAAATACATGCCTGCAGATACACTTTTAATCTGTCCAGTGGGGCAGTGCAGGTTCTTGAAACAGCTCCAGCAATTCCTCCTGCAAGCAGATGTCTCCACCACTGACCAGAGGCAATCTCTGAAGGCGTAAAGTCATCTGGTACATTCAAGTCTTCTCCGATGTCAAGGTACTGTACAAACAATGGTTTCACAATTATGAACATGGTTAATTACACGAGGCCAGTTTAAGAAACAGACTACAGAACTTCATTGGTACGTACTATATCTGCAGTGGAAACACGTGGACACCAATGACCCACAAATCCCACCACATACTGAGGCAGTGGACATGACAGAGTACAAGGGTGGGGGAGGTGGAGGCAATAGGCTACAGCTCAATGGCTTTAAATTTATAGTGTTTGAGAACAAGCCTGAACCCTTCAGGGGCTCATTTACCTGGCACTCTGAGACACAGAGGAAGGTGGGCTCTTGAAATGGAATGTCTCTGTCTTTGGGAGCTCTGAGCAGGGAACCTGGACAGGGGGCCCCTGCACTGTGCACATTAATGCTAAATTTTAATCTGCTTACCTCATTTATTTTACTGGTTACTGATCATATTCCTGGTTGAATATATAGCTTTTCATACATTTATATACATTTCTAAACTTCTTTTAAAATACACATTATTTTCACTAATCATATGCATTGTTCACCAGTTTTATACATGTACATAAAAGGGAGATCTCTTTCTCTAAGTTCAGATTGATGAGTGTATAGTTTCTTTTATGGGTTCTGGTATACAACAGGTCTGATGATGGCCTGATAAATGGGCCGGAAATAATTACCTTAGAAATAAACTATATTGTAAATGATGGAACTCTTTTTAAACACATTTATTAATCCAAGCACAACAGGACGTGTCACCTAAGGATTATACGATACACTGTTGTAGGTACACAGTTTTTGCAAGCAGAATTCCCCAACTCTACTGTTACAGTAACACAATTTACACTGCATAATGTAACCTGGTACTTTTAGCTTTGGAAATAAAAAAAATCAATGAACTCTGGTGAAATGGCTTGCATTTTTTAAACACAGAAGACATTCCAACACTTCCTGAGCAGATAACCACAATTTCACATTTCACTTGTATAACTTCAACACGCACAAATTACCCTCAGAGAACGAGAAACAAACCAATGAAACACCAGTAAGTAACAAACATGTCAGGGAAGACTGCACAACAAATGAATACCGCAGTCCTGGGTACAAATGCTCGAGCTTGATACTTTCAACGTTAAAATATGTTACTGAAGATATGAAGGGGACTCTTTCTCTCTGCCTTCCATGCTGCCGAACACACACTCAACATCCAACCGCAAGCACACTGGCTCTGACCTGAGTCGTGGTTTCCATAGTTGTAAGTTTCACGGCACGGACTGGCAGTTTATTTAGCTGCACAGCTCTCTGGCGTGGTTTAATTAGATCTCTTCATAGCAGCTCTCAAATTTCTGTTAAAGAAGTTGGTTTCCGGCTCGGAATGTAATTCAATTATCATATTACTGCCGCGAATGACAGTACGTTTTATAAATAGAGTACATGGATTACAAAGCACTAGTGAAGCCCGCCAACAGAACTAAGACCACCAAAGAAAGTGACGACGCTCGTGACTTCACCCGACAACTCGTAACTCGGACGGCGTTTCTCTCTATTTAATTGAAGACATTTATGTGTATCTAGAAAGTACATTTTGGCCTCGGGGCGTCCAGCACCAGGGCCGCCTCACGTTTTTACCTACCTCGCCATCACACAAGAACTACTAGGCCTACAGGGTCTGCACACCTGCACAACACTTCTGCAGTACTGCACTATCTACAACAACAAAATTTGTCTCCTCCACATATGGACGAAATTTCTTATAATGTGACTCGGTATTTAACAATCGTGATCCTCTGCACTAGAATATTCGCGCGTGTTGTGTAAGAATGTCCTAACAAAGGTTATGTAAACGCAACGGCACGACTGCTGGTATCATGGCGTCTTTGCGCACGAACGGGTACCTAGTTGGCTTAGCAGGTCAGCACATTTGAAATGTGACTTGGGACAATTCTTGGTAACACCGACTGCTTGTAAAACATTTCCCAACCTCGAGCGACACCAGTTACTATGTGCTAACTCGTAAACAAGCGTTTTTCCACTGGCAAGTTGATCCGTAGGGGCCCACGTGACAGCATATCTTGGAGACTTCTAGTACACTCTCACAGAACTTTAAGATAATCTTCGAAATACAGGAATGGTCAAAACACGTGAATTTACTGTCACATAGAAATCAACAGTCTTTTGGCTGTGTTCTTCGCTAGAAGCTATATGCGAAGGAATTCAACGGATACCGATGAATAATGCGACGAATTAAAAGGACAGCCGAACACGTCCGTCTCAAAGCCCAGACTTTTGAAGTGTCACGAATACGAAATCACATGCGGAGCGTAAACCATATCGGTGACGAATGGATAAGTGTGGTGCATTGGTGGAATGGTACTGAGTGGGGAAAACTGAAGTACTGGGAGATGACCCTGTCCCAATGCCGCGTTATTCACTGCAACTCTCACATGGACTGGCGTGGAATTGAGCCCGGGCCTACGCAATGAAAGGCCAACAACTAGCCGCTTCAGTCATGCACGGCCAGCCTGCAATCGGGCCACTGAAGTATGTAACCAACAGCAATGTGCAAAGAGTAAATTAAAAAAAAGACGAATAAGGCAACGAAGAGCAAAAACCGAAGTCTTTAATCTGCCGGAGGGCAATTTGAAAGTAGCTCTTCTTCCCAGCAGAAGTACCTGGTAGGCATTTTACATCAGGTTACAAACAAGGACTCCCTCTCAACCCGGCGGGTACACTTCCGAACATTTAACATCACGCACTAACAACCTGTACGTGCTACTGACGTATGGACAGCCAGACGAACCAAAGTGGAAGGACTTCGCTCTCTGCGGCTGTCCTGCACAACGTCCAACTGAAACTGGTGGGTACTTAAGGACTACGTCCCTGGGGGTTCATTGGGCGGGGCGTGATGCCGATCATTCAACTTCACGTAGTACAGTGCTTAAGAATTCGTGGAAGTGTACCTCCATTCCTCCATGTACCTTCATGGCGTGCCTCTTAATTACAGCAAACGTGAATTTTCATGAATTCACGATTCACCAATGCGTTTCACTTGCGGTAGATAAAGAAACTGGTCACGTACTGGGTGGGGGGGTCAGTTTTCTGAACAAGCTGAAGTAACTTTATAGAGAATTTCCTAATACAAATAACAAGACATTACACCATAAGGCGTCTGATCTGAGGCTATAAGCAGCGCATTCTTGTGGAGGGAACAGCCAGTCTGCGCCCGACAGCACCAGCAGACTCTAACAAACTGTAACTGCTCCGGACTCTTCGCTACTGATTCTGGGAACAACAGTGTGTGGGTTCGTGACGGGAACGCGAGCGAAGTGTCCCGCAAAAGCAGCTGTATGCAATTATTAGTATTCAGTACTTAATACGGAATCCCAATACAATAGCGGCTTTTATCATCACAAACGGATGCATGCAGCCGGCAGCAACTGCCTTGCTGGCATGAGGTCACTGTCTGAAGACAAAGCTCATAACGTATTACTGGCTAAAACCAGCTTAGGGCTGCTCTCCACTACACGAACAAATGGGTCTAGAGCAAAGACCACCATCACAGTGACATATGTAGCAACATTTCGCTAAATATAGCGTCCATGATTATTATTTTATTTACACATTAGTCGATATTACTTTTGGTATCACTTGAATATCCCACAAGGCACACAATTTTGTCAGCTTTAACATCCAGAATTCAGACTAAGCACCTATTTCTGACTGGTAAACCCGCACGCATTCAAACGTCTTCAATCCCCGGAAGTCCCGCTTACGAATTCAGTTCCTGTCTTACAACAAACACTTCCGCCTTTTATGAACCATTTCATTGTCCATAAACACATATGCAAAATGGCGGCCCGTTACAAAATCCGTACGAACTTACTATTAGCTCACGTGAAAGAAAAAAATGTTGGCCACTGGTGTCTCACCTGCTTATATTGGCACCTCTGAAATTACCAACACAAAGGGTAGCAGAGACGCTAATGCCAAATACAGTGCCAATGGACACGATCTTGAACGAGTCTTAAAGTTTAAATCTCGAATCACTGTTACGATTTTAATTATCTTCATAACCCACCCCCCCGACAACCACATAATGTACTTGCTGTCTAAGTTACTTTACGCCCTACCGGCGTTACAGCGACAAAAAGTTCTATAGTGTGTCTGCAGCGGACAGACGGCCAACGTCTCTTCTCGCTGCTAAAACAACTGTTTCAACACTCCGGCCTTATTATCTCCTACGTTTGAACACACAGGCACAATGTATCTGACAACTGTCGACAGTACATTCTGTCTACTCGGTAACTTACAGACCCGTCAACATGCAGTAACGTGTTTGTCAGATGTGACGCCTGTCTGCGAGCCGAAGGACAATATCCAGCGTCTTCTTTACATATGGCGAGTAAAAGGCTAATAAGCGTATCCTTTAAATAGAGTGAGTAAAAACCTAATATTTAACTGCAATAAACTGAACTACAACGAGTGGACCCCGACTCACGGCTCACTGGAATAGCGGCGAATGCTGCGCTGCCTGTTGTTCCGCGGAACAGTATCAGTGACGCAGAGCGGCCAGCTGCTCTGCAGTGCGAGCACTGATAACTCGCCGCGTCTACTGCTGACTGCTGGTGGTGGTGACAAGCAGTCAGACAAGGCATTATGCAACTGATTTGTGTGTTTGTACACTGATGACAGCAACGTATCCTTGGAATTAAAGGTGCCCCTGTCGGTCAATAATACTGTATAAAAATTAATATTGCGCAACATTGTAGATCGTTAATGTTAGTACTGAAAGGTTGCATAATGTAGCGTGTGGAACAAGTTAAGTTTGATTCTTAATTACAATCTCGAAGACAATGACCAACTGCGGTCAGAGCTGCAATATATCCAACCATTTATTCAGTTACGGTCTGCTGAGCAGTCAACATGTCCAAAAATAGAAAATGTCAAGTTTTCAAAACGCAATTCCAGTGCCCAAATAGCGTAGAGTAACTAATAAACGCTGACTGTGACTGACTGCTTGTCGCATGTATTTCTTTCAGCGACTATAGGGTTAAGAGACTTGGGTAGCTTATCAAAAGATGGGCCGGCCAGCCATCCGCAAAGAAATTTTGTAGTCGTCTGGGTCACTCAGCCTTACATCTGTCATAAGATTTGTGTGTGTGTATTGTGGCCTTCTTTGGTTCAGCAGCAACTCTTCCTTGGCCACAACACTGGTCACACCAACATGTCCTGGCATACTGCACAATACTACTGAGCAACGTACTGACTGTCTAGGGACCGCTCAACGTCTTTCTGCCAGCACAAAACACACATCGACGTTACCAAACTCAACCTTCCGTTCCACACAATTTTAAAATGAAAAGTAGCTCAGTGGGTGTAGTAACTAGCTAAGGGCTGGTCGACTGGGGACAAGCCCCCACGGCAAGCTCTGAAGCCTACCCAGCTTCCCACCCGGTGCATGAGTTCGAGGGTAAGACGACAGTAGCGTGAGACTGACCACTCACAAACGAGCTATACCTTCACCCAAACATACGTCTTTAATGGCAAAGGGACAGTTTTACTTTCTGACACACTGCCTCTGGTGTAAAGATGTGTGATGATAAGTTACCAGATAGGGATCAAATTGAAACAGGCGGTAGGACAACAGTTCTGAGACCAAGAGGCTGTGTACTTCCATTTGAGATAAGCTGGTATCGCCTCGACAGTGGAAGGAGGCGATCATTGTACCTATTTATAAGAAGGGCAATAAACAGACTGCATAAATTATTGAGGCACGTCACTGTTCTCAGCTACATACAACATTCTATCCAGCCTCCTGCTGTCAAGGTTAACTTCATATGTGGAGGGTATTACTGGGGATTAGATCAACTGCTGATAACATATTCGGCATTCGTAAAAACTGCACCAATAATGGCAATTAAAGAGGGCAGAGCATTAGCTGTTCATAAACTTAAATAAAGTTTACGATTTTGTAATAAGAAAGGCATTGTATAACTTTCTCATCCAGTTTGGTACACCCATAAAATCGGTTACGCTAAATAAAATGTTCCAATGTATTTCGATCAAACACCAACACCTGCTATGAAAATTGTATCACAACGATAATTATAACATACAAAAGTGGCAATGATCATGACGTTATCTTGCAATGACGGCAATGGATGATGCTACAGTAAGCATTTGAACGCGGACGTCATAACAGTGCTTGTGACAACACAGCTGTGATGAAATGTTCGAATGTGGGCAAACCATATTACACTGCTTTACACGATATACAGCAGCAACAAACAGCATGCTCAAATGTAACGTACAGCAAAGTCCACGTCAGCATACATTTGATATATGGTTCGAAACGAGGAGATGCTTTATGGCCACTGCCTGTCGATTGTACAGCTGGAATATTCCGTCAGGAAGGTCCAAGCAGACCACGAAGGAGTGACACATCAACTGATGACTAGTTATTGGGAAACAACAAGTACACTGTCCAGTAAAGAAACGCGTTACTAGTCTGCAGTAAAGAGGCTGGTCTAGAAGCAAACACGCAGAACGCCGTGTGAACAGGATGCATGCCAAATTCACAACATAATGATACAGGTAACAGTAATAAATCATGTGAAAATGGGGTGGGGGGGGGGGGGGGTTAAAAAATTTGGGAAACGATACTAGCCAATCAAAACGGCTTTCAGAGCAGATTAAATTCAGGGAATGCTGCTGCCATTCGCTCCAGAATTTTTTGTTTTCCCGTTTGTCACAGGCAAGTACGAAGAATTACTAACCGGTCCGTTTCTTCCTCACGTAATCCATTTACAACTTAACAAAGAATAAAAAAGATAATTATGTAAATCTGGCAAATGTTGCTCTAATTTGAGGTTGATTTATGTTTCCTGAACATCGATGTCAAAGTGCACACGCAATTTGCACACGCGCACACAAGTTCCAAAACACATACGCGATTACGCAAAATGGAACTGACAGGTGTTCCAGGCCACTGCACCACAGAACAATGTATGGACTGAATGTTATGACATGTGCCAAACAATACGCTGACAACCAAAGGCCTTAATATCATCGATATATCGAAATGGCATATCGAGGTAAGAATTTAAATTCGATACGATGTCAAGGTATCGAAACATGGTAAGGTTTTCTTAGTAGCACGAAACTGTTTATTCCACAACACTGAAAACCCGCAGAGCAGAGAGCTGGAGAGACAATTTGGTTAATACAGAGACAGGATAATGCGTAACAGATTGTAACGAGAATAGAGTGATTTACAATGTCTAGGATAACTCCTCACAGCAGTCCTTCAGAAGCTGAGTTTCGCAGCCAGTCACAATATTCGCCACATTTTACAGAACCTGCAGTTCGCAACATCCCGCAACCTGTGCCTACCCTCAGCCATATTAACTCAGTCCACACCGCACACATCCCATCCCGCCCCGCAACCTGTGCCTAACTTCAGCCACATTAACTCAGTCCACACCGCACACATCCGATCCCGACCCGCAACCTGTGCCTACCATCATCCACATTAACTCAGTCCACACCTCACACATCCCATCCCGCCCCGCAACCTGTGCCTACCCTCAGCCACA
>Ga0123357_10007881_pt1 | contig 13236 bp, 5 predicted proteins | sample TergutEmb28metaG_FD_89873 | JGI IMG/M metagenome (GOLD analysis project Ga0123357, IMG submission 89873) | Embiratermes neotenicus P4 segment gut microbial communities from Petit-Saut dam, French Guiana - Emb289 P4 | ecosystem: Host-associated > Arthropoda: Insects > Digestive system > Gut ...
GTGGGCGGATAGACGTGTAGGTGGATGGAAGGTTTGGATGATAGACGTGTGGGCGGATAGACGTGTAGGTGGATGGAAGGTTTGGATGATAGACGTGTGGGCGGATAGACGTGTAGGTGGATGGAAGGTTTGGATGATAGACGGGTGGGCGGTTAGACGTGTAGGTGGATGGAAGGTTTGGATGATAGACGTGTGGGCGGTTAGACGTGTAGGTGGATGGAAGTTTTGGATGATAGACGGGTGGGCGGATAAACGTGTAGGTGGATGGAAGGTTTGGATGATAGACGGGTGGGCGGATAAACGCGTAGGCGAATAGGCGGTTGGGCTGATACGAGGGTGTGCGGATAAACGCTTACGTGGATAGAAGGGTGAGCAGTTAGACGGGTGGCCGGATAGACGCGTAGGCAGATACACGGGTGGGTGAATGGACGGGTAGGCGAATAGACGGTGTGAAAGACGCGTAGGCGGATAGACGGGTGGGCCGATAAACGGTTAGACGGGAAAGCAGAGGGGTGGGTGGATAGAAACGTAGGTGGATGGACGTGTGGGCGGATATACACGTAGGGGGATAGATGGTAGGGGGATAAAATGATGCGTGGATAGACGCGTTGGTGGATAGACGGTTGGGCGGATAGAAGTGTTGGAAAGTAGAACGTTGAAGGAATAGGTTATAGGCGGATAGACGGGTGGGCAGAGAGATGGGTTGTCGGATAGTGGGGTTGGTGCATACACACCCAAGCGGATGGAGGGTTAGGAGAATATACGGGTGGGTGGACAGACGGTGAGGCTGGATAGATGGGTGTGCGTATAGACGGGTGGGCCGAAAGTAGGATGAGCGAATAGGCACGCAAGCGGATAGATAAGTACGCGAATAGAAGGGTGGACGCATGGACGCTTAAAAGGATGGGCGGATAGACGCGTGGGGGAATGGACGAGCAAGTGGATAGACGGATAGTCTTATGGACGCGTAGGCGGATAGACGGGTGGGCAGAGATAAGAGTAGGCAGTTAAGACAGTTACGCGGCTGGGAAGATATACGCGTATGTAGATAGAAGGGTGGGTGGATAAAAGGGCGGCCTGATACACAGTTGGGCGGATAGTCGGTAGCTTGATAGACATGTTGGAAAGTGTAAGGTATAGCGAATGGGCTGTAGTGGGATAGACGTGAGGGCGGATAGACGCATAGGTTGATAGACGGTTGGGTCGATAGTCGTGTAGGGAGATAGATGGGTGCGCGAACAGACGCGTAAGTGGATAGTAGGTTGGATGAACAAAAGCGCTGGGGGATGGAAGTGTGTGCCGATACACGTATGGGCGCAGAGACGGGTAGGCGGATAGACGCGAGGGGGAATGTAAGCGTGGGCGCATAGACGGGTGGGAGGATAGATGGTTATACCGATAAACGGTTAGGCGGACAGATATGCAGATAAAAGGGTGGCGCTGAGAGTTGCCGGTGAATAGATTGGGGTTAGACTGCTGGGCGGACAGACGGGTTGTCTTTTAGACGCGTAGGTTGACATGTTTGGAAATAGAAATAACTTCTGAGGGATTGTCCTGGAACTCCATACCAAGCAAACTACGCTCATTGCCTACAAACGGTGTAAGTTTCTTTTTCCCCCGGCCAATACTGAAACAACATGCGTGGGATCTAAGTGATTTAAGTTTGATAGAGGTCTGTCTACAATAAAAGGCACTTTACATGACGGAAAAGGGCATTTTCGTCTGTACCTCGGCTCCTGTTCAAGAGTTCCCCCCCAGAAACACACACTCCGCATCCCTGGGCTATGAAAGATGTATGGTACAGATCAGTCTAAAATAAAGGGCAGTTTACATGGCAGACAAACTACATTTTCTTCTGTATGTCGGTTCTTGTTCGAGATATTTTCCAGGAAATTCACATATCACACTTTGCATGCCTGGACTATAAATGATGTAAGTTTGGTACAGATTGGTCCACTATAAAGGGCCCTTTACATCTAAAATAAAGGGGACTTTATATGGCGGAGTAAGTACATTTTCTTCTGTACCTCGCTTCCTGTTCGTGGGTTTTCCAGAAACATCACACACACTGTGCATACCTGGGCTAAATGATGCAAGTTTCGTAGGGGTCGGTCTAAAATAAAGAAATCAAAAGTGACGACCCTTGACCCAGTTTCTTTAATATTGCTGCGTCAGTAACACAAATCCGTTCAGAATACCGTAGACCTTACTTCAGTCGTATCTGGTTTCCACATGTGCTACTTTACGTCGTGGATTAGGAAACCATCTGGAACACTACAGCAATGTAATACGGTAGAGGAACATGTCCGTCTAAAAAAGGATCTCTGCTGGTGGAAGAACGCTCGCATGAAAGGTTCGAACATTTGGTTACACTTTCCAGTTTCACGTTCATGTCTCCACAACATTTGTTTACAGAATGACTCTCATCATGAAACAAACAAGTATTCTGTAGGTGTACTTTGCTTACATTTCAATTTTTCTCGTCCACACAACATAGTTTCCAAAAATCGGTTTCATATCTTTCATACTGAGCTCTCCACAGCTCCCAGGTCCTTACGATACTCCCCTCCCCTACAAAATGGAAATTAAAAATTCTTAACAAGCACCAAAAACGAAATGTTGTACGCTAACTACAGGATGTTTCTTTCATCATCTCATCGAACACGTCAGCCAGCTTTATGGCACAGAAAGCCTGTGCACGCCGAAACATCCTCTGACGGCCGCGGTAGTCGGGGCCACGATAAAGGCAATGAATTGTTGTTGTCCATTGGAACTTGACAATTAATATGGGATTTAAAAACTAATTTCTGACCCCACAATCAACACTCAGGTCCTCCATTACAAACAAAAACATTCGGTTGATGCTGGATGAGGAAATACTGTGATTATTCCAAGAATTAGGAGCGCTTACAGTAAACACACCATGTGGGAATAACGCGGAGCTTTAAAATGTTAAGGACTGTGGTATATATAGCCACCACTCAGCTTTAAAAGCTTCATACATAAATTGCTTGCAATGAGTATCGTAGATACGAGTTTTAAGTAATCTCTTCACATGGATATACCAACATCTCTTATGGCGAGACGTTTCATATTTCCTTTCGTTCTTAATCTGACCTCTTCTAACTACCCACTGTAAGTATAGAGGGTTTTTGCAGCACCTGATCACACTCAATAACACACACTCGGTTGGACGAGGGATCGGCCCATCGCAGAAATGTCTAGCAACACACAGCATTCACAAGACAGCCATGACCCCGGCAGGATTCTAAGTCTCAACCCCAAAAAGCGAGCGGTCGCAGCCCTACGCCTTAGACAGCACGGCCACCGGGATCGGCATTGGTTTCGTATGTATAGGCCTATTCAAACATTGGATCTACCTTTATAGCACAATGGTAACTATCACCTGCTTTAATATTACAACTAACTATGCATTTTCTGATTCTGAGAAACAGCGATTGCTTCCCCTAACAGAATCCACCTTAATTATTAGCCGACAAGAACTTATCGCAAAACGCCTCCTACTGAAACCGAGAGAGTGCATTCCTCTTCAGGCAAAGTGCCCTTAGTTATTGACCGTTCGCAAACTAACTTACACGGCCTGTAGCAAACTGACTGGTGTTCCAGATATGAATCTTCAGGACCATGAAAGCCGAGATTCAGCCGAAAATATTCACTGATCTTCAAATAAAGTGCCCCTAATTTTTCGAGACCGCAACGATACTTTCTTACAAATATGTGCGGAGTGCCAACTCTGGATTACCAGGAAATTGTCTCCCATGGAAGCCTAGAATCTACATTTCTCTTCAAGAAGTGCCCAATTACTGACTGATCGCAACCAAACTTGCAAAGTTGTAGCGTATTACGTGAATTGACAGATACAAATTTTGGGGGAATCCTACCAATGGAAGCAGAGGTATAGCCGAGAAGTTACATTGCTCTTCTATTAAACTGACCATCACTGACCCATCGCAACCAAACTTATGCAGTTTATAGCGAATGTGAAGTTATGTTTCTTCAGGAAAATTACTCCAATGGAAGCCGAGATGCAGCCAAGGGAGCAAGCTATTCGTCTAGTAAAGTGGCCTTTACTGACCGATCTCTGCGAGGAATATACAAGTTATCAAAGGAATGTGTTCAAGTTGCACTTCATATTTTTCCACACAAGATACAATTTTCTGAAATGTTCTGTCCGTTTTCCCTCACATGCACAGTACTGTATTCATTCCACGAATCTATAAATGTTACTGAAACGAATGGTTTTATACTGTAAATAAATTATGTGCGTGAAAGTTGCTTGCTCACATTTAATGGGAGAAAACATGCTGTGGGGGTTGAAAACAGGGCACTGAGCACATATTTGGACATACCAGGAGGCTACACAAGCCACATGAGGAGTGTCATGTGGCACACATGGGGATGAGAAATGTATTCAGAGTTGCAGCCAGAAAACCTCAAGGAGAGACCACTTTAAAGACCTACATGCAGATGGGAGGAAAATAGTAAAAAAGAATCTTACAAAAATATGGTGAGAGGGTATGGGTTAGATTCATCTGGCAGAGAACAGGGAGAAGTGTTGGGATCTTGCAAATATGATAATGAACCTTTGGATTCCATGAAACCATGGAATTCATTAACATTACAGAATCCAGTAGCATACTTTCTTTTAAATACTCTTCACCACGATGCCTGAGCATGCATAGCTGACACAAATACAATTACCAACCCTCCCATCCTCCTCCCTCAGTTAGATCTAGCTACTAGCTGCCATTCCTTTTGCAGTTACCCTGAATTGCCTGAAGCCAGGATAGCTGTCTGTACAGGGACCAGATGACAGTCTGGGTAACCAAATTAAATTATTGGCAGGTGCAGATTTGTCTCATCAGAAAGCATTCAGACCAGTTTGGGGATCTACCCAGCCTGACCTCCTGTCACCCAGCAGGTACCACACATGTTACCCTGGACAAAGCAGCCAGAACATAAAGCCCATCACTCACCTACATTCAGCACCAAAGCTGTACATCTCACGTACATCACCTTCATGATTTGGTGGTGAAGCTTGTCCTCACTTTCTAAAGTAGATCACATCACAAACCCCTAGGATCAACATGAGAGACCTAAAGTATTGAATTTTCTTTTGGAGGGAAGATGGGGTGCAGTACTGAATGCAAAGCAGACTTCTCTGGGCCACAGACCACTCCATTTGTTTTAACAACAAAAACTTGGTATTAGATGAACCAGTTAAACTAAAATATCCACATTACCAGTCACATTACTACTTGTGCCTCCATACACTGTACACTACAGTTTCATTAGTTAAAGAAATCGCAAAAATGCTATTAATTTCCTGCTTGAAGAATCTGTGGAACCACAATTAAATCTGGTGGACAAATACAAGTTACGGATTTTTCTTTCACTCATGAAGCAATTGGCCCTAGTGGGCCAGGATCACACTCAAGAGACACCGCATTTGGCAGGATGTCTCTGGATGTGTGATCGCCCCATCAAAGAGACATCTACTTAACACACAACACTCAAAAAGAGACAGACATCCATGCCCCTGGCGGGATTCAAATCCGCAACACCAGCAAGTAAGCTGCCAGACCCGTGCTTAAAACTGTGCGGCCAGAGATTGGCATGTGATGACGTATGAACCCATATTTTGCTACTACTGTTCCTGCTGCATGCAGGGACAAGCAGGAAGCCCCTAATGGAAGTTTCAGAAACAAAGTCAGTACTATTTCACCCAGGGACTTATTTCTTGCAGTATACAATAACCAATCATACTGGAAATTCATTCATATGGCACAAATGTAAAAAAAAAAGTGCATTAACAAAAGCCAGCTGGATTATGGTTACAATGTTTACAATGGTAAACCAGCTGTATTAATTAGCGTGCAGTTTACTTGTACAGGAACACGGAAAGCAACAGAGAAACTGCAACAGCTAATATATGTGAAGAGCATGATTTATTTTTCTTGCCAATTGTTTCAAATTATTGCTTGCGCTTTGTTTACAAACATCTGAAATCAAAATCTTCCATGACATGTCTGTAGTGTTCAAACAATTACAATTTATACACCAAGACGTTAGAATTAACTGTCCAACAAATGTGAGAAATGTGAATTCACACGATATAAAACCATTTAAAACAAAGCTGCAATATTTTAAGTGTCTCCAGATTAATGAAGTAGTATAAATGTTTACTGTGTTCTGAATGTTTAATTCAGCAAAATCAGAAACTGAACAATTTGCACCACAATAATTTAAATGGACAATCACACAGCCAAAAGTGTATGTATTCAAGAAATGATCAGAATTTCATGTTTTCCTATTTTCATTCATGTATGCATCAAAAGGGAAACATGTCAGAGGTGTTTCATCCCAAATCTCTTTGTTGCCACTTCAATAGACAAACTGCAATTCTCAAATGTACAAAAAAAAAAGCCCGTACAAAAGCTAACCCAAATGCTGCCTTTAAAATACAGTATGTGAAACCACCTCCTTCAATAAAAATAAATTTCTGGTGCCCTTACACATTTTTGCCAATTTTTTAAGTCTATTTTTTCAAGTGTGTGCCAAAAATATATGGTATCAATTTATCATACCAAAAAGTGTGTTCCATTGTATGGAGTTTTTTTTTTGAATGATACCATTCCCCCTCAGTACTCCCACCCCAGTGGCCCTTGTGTTAGTATGAAAAACTGAAAGTTATAAAATCAAGAATCCACAACAACTGTGATGGTTACAAAATAAAGAAACACTGATAGAATAAAGACCTGACAAATCAGTTCAGGAGGGCCACAACCTGAACCAATGCATAAGCCACTACGTATATATTTTTGAAGAGTAGGATATTGAGGTACTCTGCAGTTTGCACAGTAAGCAACTCAATATCCCTGGATGGCCGAACAAACATGTGCACATAGTAAAGTAACCCTATGCTATAGCAAATGCATTAGAAAATAAAGGCAGCTGCTTCAAATGGAAGAAATGTTAGTATTTATGGAAAGAAGAGAAAGATGCATTTGCTCAGCATACTTCCTGATCAAAGAACAGGGAATGCAGCAATCACAACCAGTACTAGTTTCATGCTTATCTTCTGGTTGGCCTTTGAAGGCTTACTTCACGAAAGGAAGTTGCTGCTTCATCCGCCTTCAAGTTTTGGATCTCCTTCATAGCAGGTACTTCTTTTACCCACGCCGATAAACGACGCAACTGTAATACATCATGATTCCGTTGTCAGGAGATACAACACCAAGCACCTCCATCTTTGCTTTGGCAGTCTGTTGGAGTCTAAACTCAATCCACTTCTTTCTTTTGGCTCCATTTCACAATAACGATAATAAAAAAAAAATAATACTTCCAAACCTTTGAAAAGTTATCCTCCATACTTCGTTACACTTCACATTCAATAATTCTGTGCTGCTGTCACTTTTCACACACTCATTTCACTGGTTAATACACTGTTTTGAGCCATTTCTTCCTCCATAACGAAATTAACTTATAAATATAACTGGCGATCAAACAGTCTCTTAATGCCAGCTGCGTATTCTTCAGTTATAACCACACTGCAATCACTTCAACGCTTTCACTCTGAATTATTTACAAGTTCCGAACTCATACAAAGGTGCGAACATTGCTTATCTCCATTTTTAACTCAAAGTACAAGTCTAGTTATACGACATAGTTTTTTAAGAGATCTTCATATCATTTACGCAATTATGAACTACACAACGTATTGCTTGAACTGCAAAATTTTATCGCTGAACCTTACGGAATTACATTATGATGGACAGAATATCCAAACATATGAAAATTTTTGCATGGAAAGGATCATATGAAAGCCCCTGATATATGAACTTTATTACAAACCTAATTCACAGTGTCTACAACAAACCTAAACCTTAATACTCCAAGTATCATTTGTAACGAGAAACTGCTCCTTCTGATATTCAAGGAGATCCAAAAGCTGTTGAGTTATAAGGTGTTAATGTCTGAATAACAGCTGAAGCAGTATCCAAAAACTTAAAAATGCTCTTTTGCAACACAATAAAATTCATGTACCATGGAACTTTCACTGCCCATCTTGGCATTTATAAAAATAAATTTACAAAACTAGTTGCTCTCCACTTCCCCATGAATGGATCATACCTTCAGTAGATCAGTATCTCAGTTTACATTAGCAATAATCAGAATGAGCAAAACATTTATATTACTGATACACACAGACTGAAATAATGATCCATTACAGGAGCTGTGCAAATAACAGTCTAGGAATTCCACCAAATCAAGCCACAGAGTGAAGATGGCAACATTCACTATATAAACTGTATAAAAATCTAGACAACAAAAGTCTTCTATTTCTTCTTTGACGATCTTTCGCAAAAATGGAAAAATCTCAACAAAAAATATTGGCATTTTTAATAATGAAGAGTCTTTCAATTTTCTTTCACTCAGTAATCCATGGCTTGGGTGGTAAACTGTACATGTGATTGTGTATGCTTACACATGGCATATAGTCTTGAAAAGAAAGTGAGGAAGGAAAACTGTCAGCACTGAAACACTTCATAAATTAAGAAGATGTGTCTCCAATGTGATTATCACAGGAGTCTCTATTTGCTTACATTTGCTTCATCAATTCCCTGAGTATCTTCAAGCTTGGCAACATACAATGACGGATCAATCACCTGCAACATTGAAATCCGTGTTGTACAATTACAAATGACAGGACAGAACACAATTCAATCTGGACAGCAGGAAAAGTCAACACCACAAAGACATTGTAGCTCTGAACACAACTGACAGGAAACATTCTCCTACATCACAGCTATTTCCCTAGTTACACAAATACATTATTATCATAGTTGCTACCTGTTTTCATTTGTAAAGAATTTACTAATCAAGCCCTGTTACTCAGTCACTGTTAATTTTTTTTAAAATACAACTTAAAAAGTTTTGCAACTTTACCACATCTGTAACTGCTGACTTACAAAATGCCATTCATATGTAACATGCAGATATGTATATGATTCATATCTACACTAATTTCACCTTTTAACTGTTCCTTCACTATTATCAACAAACCTAAGGAACAGAAACAGGAAATTCATAAACACACACACACACACACAAAAAAAAAAACCAAGTTATTTAAATTCAATCCTGGCCTTTGAATATAAAACACTCATGCTGCAAGGCAAAACTTACATGGTAAATACAGGAAAAAAGAACTTTCCTAAATGTATACACAGAGAACTCACACTTCATTCACTCTCTTTGCATCATAGTTGCAAGGTGCTAATACCTCTTCCAGTTAACTTGCTTTATTTTAAAAGAAATGCAAAGCTTATGACACCACACTTGTGACACCATATTTATAAGCTGCAATTTTTACCATACCCTGTGTCCTCTGAAACTAAGATTTGTTTTATAATCAGACTACTGTTCATAGTAAACACATCTGCACTGTGCGTGACTAGCAAATGCTGAAAGATGCTTTTCGTATGCGACAATCACGTGTAAATATACAAACGTTTCACAGAAGGAAGGAACTGAACTGTGTAAAATAAGGAATTATGAATGGAACATTGCACTGGTAGAGGGGGTACAGGGAGCGAACTTGCCATTTTGGTGAAAGCAGCCAATATGGTATAACATATTCATACAAGTCACTTTCTTATAGTGGTTATATTCATTTTACTCCATGAAATTCACACTAATTCTGTTCCTGCATATATAATTGTGGACAAACACATCTGCCACACCCTCATTATATACAGCAGAACATCTTCTAGCTACATGTTCATTGCCCTCGGTACTGTAGTGTATTATGCAAAGTTCAATTTCATAGTTGTTACCAATGATCCTTGGTTCAAGACCAGATCACAGAAATGCTCAACAGGCACACAGGTCAATTTACATTTGTAAGAATTAATTATAAATTTAGGACTTCATTTAGGACTTCAAACAAAAGGAATGATATTGGAACACTGGGGAGGACGCAGACGTGGTGGTGGTTCTTAAGTGACATGACACACTGGGGTGCTAATGAAGTTGCTGTAGAGCAAATTTGTAGTGCCAGACACAACTGACTTTGTTTTTTGGCATTTAAAGCTTGCATGAATGAACTAAACAGTGGCAATGAATATGTAATGACTGTGAGACCATTAATTTTTCTAATCTTGTCAGAAGACCTATGGTTGTATCTTATGTGAACAGCACATGTGATATTCCTTAAGTGGAGTTCCTGCTCTCAGACTAAGAGATTTGGCCGGTTATACAGTAGACATGGCGTGTTCCTGGGATGTATTGAACTATCAGCAAATCAGTTTACAAAAAAGATAGTGGATCTAGATGTGACACTTTTCTGTTCAAATGACATGTGCCAACACCTAAATATGAAAACTTAGTCCTTTCTCCCTCCCATTGGTAAGTTCAGAAATATTCACTGGTCCAACCTATCTCTACATCCATATAAACATTTTCTCATGCATCCTATTCAATTTGCAGCAGATAAGAATAAGAGTTCATCCTACGTGAAAACAGAAATAATAAAAAATGCAGCTATTCATAAGTGCAGCTGCCTTCACCCTAAATTGGAGATAACCTCCTAACTTTTACGCTTCACTAATTTGTCTGAATTGTAGCGTATATCCTCTACATTTCATTAAGTGAAGCCATCTAGTCATTATGCTCCAACAAACCCAAATTTAATTCTGGCAATTATAATGGAGCTTTATGTGCCACGTAATGGCTGTATCTGAATACAGGGCATTTGTCATTTGCTGTTGTTTTGTTGTTGTTGTTATTGCTGCTGCTGCTTCTTTGATTGAAGGTGCAATTACATAAGTACCTTTTATTGCAAAACATATAAATATGACCCTCTAACACAACTCACACAAATCATTTTATCAAACAGAAAGAAAGAAAAAGAAAGGAAAGAAAGAAAAAAGAAAGCAACTTAAATTCCTTACTTTTGGAATAGGTTTGATCTCTGTGCCAAGTTCTTGCTCGATGCGATGCAGAGCAAAGCGGTCCTCATACGTTATCAAATTGATTGCAATCCCAAGATGACCAAATCTCCCAGAGCGACCAATACGATGAAGATACGTCTCAGCCATTTTGGGAAAGTCAAAGTTGATTACTACATTTACTGCTTGGACATCTATGCCCCGTGTAAACAAATCTAGAAAAGATTAGATACATTTAGTATACCATAGGAAGACCTCAGACATCATACTCCTTGAGTAGCTACATGCCTGCAAAGTGTGAATATTAAAGCATTACATACTAACAACAGATCCAAATTGGCCCACAGCAAGATATGAGCTATCTTTTTGAGGCAAAGAAAAATACAAGTTAACACACATGATAAACAGTTCTCAGCCTTAAACCCTTAAGTGCTGCTATGTCGATAACTGTACCACCATTCCATTCTAAATACCCCGCATAATTAAATTCCAAATGCACTACAATAAACAAATTACATATCTTCTAAACTGGACAATGTGCTTTATGAAAACAGCACATTTGGTATAGCTAATTTCATATGATGAATAAAAAGACCGAAGGCTAACTGGATTGGTCGCATCTTACATAAAAACTGTCTTCTAAAATGTGCTGTTAAAGTATAGAGGTAAGGATAAAAGTGACGGGAAGATGAAGATGATGTAAGCAGCTACTGGATGACTTTAAGGAAAAGATGGGATATTGTAAATGAAAACAGGAAGCACTAGATAGCACTCTGTGGATAAATGCTATTAAAGGGCGATGGACCTGTCGTAAGATAGACAACAGGGTGCGATGACGATGACTTGTACAATATCAGGCTGGGTTTATTCATAACGTTTTTACGTTGTACTCTGGCAGTCCCTGATAAGGGATGGTACTTAAGTGCTGCTGCATCCAACTAGGGATGCCACTCAGTATGATGGATCATAGGTTGGCTGTACACTTTATTTCCCATACAGACACTTTTTGAAAACGACTGTGACAACAATGCAATTAATATTCAGATGACATTTTAACCCAGAGAGACATAATTGTCACAATCATAATACTGCTGTCACCATCTTCTGAATTACTGATACTTTGGTCACTACTTGCACCACCATAACTTTTTCTACAACACTTTCCCCCTTTTTCTCTTGTTACACATATAAGATGAAATTTAAATCTCCTCCCACAGTATGTTTTCTAGACACAAAGTATTTTTCAATCCCTGCCTGCACAAGGAAATCCGAAATCAAAACAGGGACAAATACAAACAGAATACAGAGCAGTGCAGCAGAATGAAATATTGCGCTAAAAACTGTATGGAATCTTAAACTGTCTTGTGTAGTACTGCATCAAACAGAATCAGAGTCTTATCCATGGAATAAGCATCTTGGACAACTGTTTAATACTGATACGAACACACCTACAACCCACACCAAAGCAATATTTAAGTTAATAAAAGATTAAAAGAGCAAGAATGATAAGTACATGGTTGCAGGTACACTGAAATAAATGGCATGCTACACAAACAACCAACTAAATTCCAAAAATCTTCACTGTTATAACACTAAGTACTGTCATCATCTTTCTAAAGCTGAATTATGTGCAGCTACTGTATCACATTCACTTATTCTTAAAACTGGTATTAGAATTATTTTTTCAGGAAATTTCAAAACATCTTCCCCACGAGGAGGAAATAAAATGTTTCATGAAAGTAATATTGCAAGCAACAGATTGATGAAAATATGTGGCATGCAGACATGCTTATATCTTTTGACATTTTGCTGACCGCGCATCTCAGTATACAAGGTGTGGCAATAAGGAAACCGGATTCATGCTCTAACCCTTTATTGAAAAAAAATCAGACAATCGAAATGTTATCCCCTTCAATGTAGTTCCCTCCCGATCCCTACACCGCTCCATGCGAATTTTCCACTGTTGGAAGCAGTGCTGCAGGTCATCTTGTGTTATGCTGTTCAAGAGTTGTGTCGCTTTTGCTTTCACTGCATCCACGGACTCGAACCTGGTTCCTTTGAGCGCAGACTTGATTTTCGGGAAGAGAAAAAAGTTGCACGGTGCTAGGTCCGGAGAGTACGGTGGTTGTTCCATCACTGGAATGTTGTTTTTTGCCAAATACCTCTTCACAGATAGCGCGTTGTGTGCTGGCGCGTTGTCGTGATGAAGAATCCATGAGGCATTCTTCCACATGTCTGGTCTCTTTCGTCGCACACGTTCACA
>Ga0123357_10007882_pt1 | contig 13236 bp, 17 predicted proteins | sample TergutEmb28metaG_FD_89873 | JGI IMG/M metagenome (GOLD analysis project Ga0123357, IMG submission 89873) | Embiratermes neotenicus P4 segment gut microbial communities from Petit-Saut dam, French Guiana - Emb289 P4 | ecosystem: Host-associated > Arthropoda: Insects > Digestive system > Gut ...
ACTACCCGTAAAAAACGCGAATGGTTACACGAAAATTTCTTTCTCAGGCACGCCTGCCTCCATCAGAGCCGCAACTTTCAGGGCATGAATCTGCAAGATAAAGGCTGCGGTCTTCTTGACGTTTGCACGGCCTGCCAGTGCGATTCCACCCAGAGCGGCAAGGCCCATGATCGCCCAACCAATGGGGCCACACAGGAAGGCGACTAAGGCTCCAACTCCTGCTGCTGCCCCCGTGTAGACGGCGAAGGGTAAAGTCAGACCGAAGAAACCGGCAACTGTCTTGATTGTCACGGCCATCGTCGTGTAGAACGCGAAGCCAGAGAAATAAGCCGTCGCCGCCAACGCGGTCAACGCCGACCGTCCGACGAGCAATGCAAGAGCCGCCTTGTCCTTGATCCGTCCGTTGGGATCGATCTGCTCAAGCAACTCACTTCGCTGGGCCGAGGTTAGCTTGTCCCAGAGTTGGGAAAACATCTGCTTATGGAGGCCTCTTTCGAGGACGAAGGCTGGCCCGCTGAGTATCGTGTCAACGTTTGCGTTGGACGCAACCCAAGTCGCCAACTCATGGTAATTGAGCTTCGACTCATTCCTGAAGGGGTACGTAAGGATGTTGCTCGAAATCCAAAGGGCCTCCTTCTGAATATTCCGCACGTCCTGGCTCCTGCCGTTGAGGGCGCTGAGACCGGCATTCTCTTTCACCATCTCCAAACTCTTCATGAGCGAGAGTCTGGCCTCGTCCGGGAGGGCATTGAGGAACTCATAAAGATGATCGGCTCCCCATGTTTCCTTTGGTTTGACGAACGGGACTGCCTGACCGATCGAGGATGCCAGAACGATCGGCTTACTGCCATTGGTGCCGACGGAGCACCCGACTGACAAAGCCAAGACCCCTCCAGCGGTTGCCGCGAGGAAATTCCGGCGGCTTATCTTCGTGATACCTTCTGTAGATTTGCTGTTCTCTCCTGAGTCAACGGTATTCGTGGGGTTACTCATACAAGTTCATCCTTTCCGTTCGTTCCATAAAAAAAGCCCGAATCCACATTGGATCCGGGCGTATCCGTTTCGTTGTTGACGGGCGGGCACGAAAAAGGGGCACTGCCTGCCGCGTCCAGTCAAGGCTCCTGCAAGAGGCCCATGCAACAACGCAAGTAAACAGCGCCCGAAAGCGCGTTTGCGAAGTTGCATGGGGAACATTTGAATCTTGCAGGATTTTGACTGTTCCCAAGTTACAACGCCAACCTATGCGATGGCGTTTTTGTTTTTACTACGGCGGTGAGTTCCTCCATTAAGGTCAACCGGAATCAGCCGGGGCGCATCTGCTCCACGGCACGAACACGCATTTTACATCTACGTCAGCCAATGCCAAGCCCCCGCTCCAGCGCAAAACTACCGGCAACAGCCCCGGCGTTTAAATAACGCATCAAAATGCGTCATAATATGTGGTGGAAACCTTAGCGGTTTCGTGAGTGGCCCGGCGTCCGCCGAGGCCGTTTTTTACCCATTTTTCGTACTTTTACCGCCCTTTGAGGGCAAAGGAGACTCCATGCCTCTTTCTATCAACGTCGGTCTTTCGCGAAAGGCCAGCAAGGACTATCAGAGCACCGGGTACAGTATCAACGTCACCGCCGAACTCGATCAATCGCTGCTCGCGAAGCCCGGTGAGTTGCAGGCGCAGATCGACGGGCTGTATGCGCAGGCCGAAGACGCCATCAACCGTCAGGTGAAGACACATACTTCCGCGAGTACCATGGAGAAGGTGAACGGTGAAGGCTATCACCGCAATTCCGCCAATGGTAACGGTCATGCCAACGGCAACGGCTACACCAACGGTAACGGCCGCACCAATGGCAACGGCCACGTCGGCAACCACAACGGCGGCGGCGTCACCAAGTCGCAGGCTCGCGCAATTGAGAGCATCGCCGACCGTGCCGGTCTCGATCCTGCTCAGGAAGCCCACGATCTCTTCGGCGTATCGCTGGATGAATTGACCATCAAGCAGGCAAGCGAACTGATTGACCACCTCAAGTCGCAGGCTCCGGCACAAAACGGTCACAGTCGCCGCTGGTCTGCCGCAAGGTGATATTCCCCTTCGTTTCGTTCCCCTCTCAATGTTTCGTTTTATCCCCTGATATCTAAAGAAAAGGAGAAACCATGACCACAATGCTTGTGGATCGGCGAGCCTCTGCGCCCGCATCGGTCCCACAACGTCCGCCGAATCAGACGGCGATGCAAATCACCGGACGTCCGTATGTCAGTTATTCGCAGCTCAGCCTCATGCGGTCGTGCCCGAAGAAGTTTGAGTTTCAGTACGTTTTGAATGCCCCGAAGGATTTCCTGCCCGTCAGCCTCGTTTACGGCGGCTCCCTTCATGCCAGTTTGGAATCGTTCTACCGTGCTCGGCTGGAAGGGCTTACTCTTTCGGCGGACGAGATGAAGATCGCCTATCAACTGGCGTGGCAGGAGAACTTGGAGCAAGCAGGCGAAGGTGTGCCGGTGAAGTACGGGGCGAAGGAAGACGAAGCTGCCGTACATGCCCTTGCCGACCGCACCATTGCCGCATTCCTTGAGAGCCCGCTTGCGACGCCGAAAGGCAACGTGATCGGGATCGAGGAGGAGTTGCGGATCGTTCTGCATTCGGACCTACCGGACGTGCTTGCGAGGGTTGATCTCGTGACCAGTTCCGATGCCGCGCTGTACGTGACCGACTTCAAAACCAGCCGGAGCAAGTGGACGCCGGAGAAGGCGCAGGAGTCGAGCGAACAACTTCAGATTTACGCTTCGGCGGCGGCGGACATGGCTGAACAAATGGCGTTGCCAGTGAAGCTGGCGTTTGCGATCCTGACGAAAGCGAAGTCGCCGAAGGTCCAAATTCTGCCGGTGCCCACCGATCCCGACCGTATCGCCGCCATGACCGAATCAACGGTACAAACATGGTCCGCCATCGTCGCTGGTAACTTTTACGCCGCTCCTCACCCCATGAACTGCTCGACCTGTCCATACCGCAGTCGATGCTCCGCTTTCGGCGGCAAATAAACCAACCGCATCACCCCTCCCCCCGGGCACAGGTTTGGGACCGTCCCCCGATCGTCCCAAACCTGTAGCCCTTTCCCGATACACCGATACCAACTCAGGAGACAAAATCATGTTACGAACAAAATGGCTCCAATTTGCAGCAGTGATGTGCTGTTTCATGGCGGCTTGTCTGCCGTCCGCGCAAGCACTCACTTTCGATTCGACCTACTATTCCGTCGTGCGAGAGCGTGACGTTGCCCGCGCCCAACTCGAAACACTTCAGCAATCCAACCCCGACATCCAAAAAGTGCTCGAAGACGAGCGGAAGGCAATCGCCAGTACCCGCGAGGAACTTCGAACTGAACAACGGGCCTCCGCGAAGTGGCAAGGCATCGTTTTGTGGGGCATCCCCTTGTGCGCTTTGGTCAGCGTCCTCGCTGGGACGGCCATCGGAAGCATGGCTCGCAGAACACATGTAAAGCAGCAAATAGCGAACTCACCCCCAACGTTGGACAGGAGGGCTCGTGATGAACCCGGACGAGAATGACGTCGCCCTCGCTGTTAGACCGCAGGCCGGGAAAACATTGCACTTCATGGTTCGCTCGGTCGTGACCTGCGACCCGCAACCTCTGCCGCCGCCGGCCATGCCAGATGATTTCGATGAACTGGGTACGATGCGGAAAACAATAGCGTCGCTCGGATATTTTGCGGGCGTCGTAGAGTATCGGATCGGCCCCAACGGCTGGTTTCGTGCATGGCTTTTCACATGGCTTCGAGTCCTTCTCTTAATCGCAGTCCCCATACTCGTTCTGGCCGGAGCCGTCTGGCTTTTGGTGCCGGTGTTCATGGGACTGGTGAGCCTGTCCCAGAGCCTATCGAACATCGCACAGCACCTTGAACGTGCATGCCACAGCCTGTTCATGGCAGTCGTCTGGCTCATCGCCACCATCCTCCTCGTGGGAGCAATCGCGGCTCTTTGGCTGCTCGCCAAAGGCAAAGGTTGACCCACTCGTTGTTTTCAATCCCAAACCCCTGACCTTTTTACTTCACCCTTTTTACCCACCACAGGTGGGAAGGAGATTCTTTATGTCCATCGTCCTCATGTCACAACTCAGCAGCAGCGATTGCCGCGAGCTTGGTAACAACATTCTACCCGACGGGAAAAGCCGTGTCGTACGCCGTTGGTTACGTGATCCTCGATTGATCGCTCGGCGTTATCGTAAGGCGATCCGTCTCACACGCCCATGACCATCTCGAAACGGATTACTGTCACCTGCAATTCCCGCACGTAGTTTCCACCAATCACTAACTTCTTAACGAAAGGATTGTCCTATGTCGCATGAAATCGACACCTCCACTGGCCGAGCAGCCGTATTCGTCACCGGCACCCCCGCTTGGCACAACCTCGGCAGAACCATCGAACACGCCGCCACCAGCGCGGGCGCTATCAATCTCGCCGGCCTCAACTGGCACGTCGCCCAGTGGCCCATCAACGCCACCGACCCGGTATCTTGGCATACAACGTCCGCCCCTGACCACGTTGCCAACGTCCGCACCGACACCAGAGCGATCCTCGGTATCGTCGGCAAAGGCTACCATGTCTTCCAGAACGTCGAAGCCTTCGACTTCATGGATTCGCTGGTCGGCGACAAGCTGGCGATGTTCGAGACCGCCGGATCGCTCAAAGGCGGTCGGAAGGTCTGGATGCTTGCTCGCATCCCGAAAGAATACCGCGCCGGCCCCGACGACCTCATCAAACCATACGTCCTCCTCGTCAACTCCCACGACGGCACATCATCGCTACGTATGCTGCCGACGACGGTGCGAGTCGTCTGTCAAAACACACTCAACCTCGCGTTACGTAACGCAGGTTCCGACGGCATCGCGATCCGCCACCGCCCCAACCTCGCCGGACGTGTTAAAGAGGCCCGCGAAAAGCTCGGCATCATCGCCGCCCGCTTCGACCAATTCGACGAAGAACTCCACGCCATGCTCGCGACGCAAATGACCGGCAGACGCGTCAAACGCTACTTCGACACCCTCCTCCCCGCCGCCACCACGGATCGCGAGAAGATCAACCGCCTACAAACCCTCACGCTGTTCAATGCCAATTTCGAGAACCCGCGCAACAACCTACCCGGCATCCGCGGTACCGCATGGGCCGCATACAACGCCGTCAGCGAATGGGCCGACCATCAGCGAACCTTCCGTGGCAAGGACGACGTATCCCGCGCCGAGAACCGCCTCGCCAGCGTGTGGTTCGGCAGTTCCAACGCCATCAAACAACGAGCATACGCGCAAGCGATGGAACTGGCGGACACAAACTGAGCCAGCAGGTGTTCGTGTAGTTGAGGGCGTAAACGCAGCTTCCCCGTCCTCGCGCTTCGTCCGGCCCCAACTGTACCACGCAGTTGCAGGTCGGGCGGGCGCGGGGGCGGGATGGCGAGGAAACCGCTTTGCTTTAGCTATTGGAGAGTTCGACTCACTGGGACATGAGCATGCGTCGCAGGTCGGCCAACTGATCGACCATGCCGCCCACATCCGCCACAGAAGCCCGACAATCCCGAACCGACCCCGGCTTACGCTGATTATGCCGCCCATTTGCCGCGACACGCTTCTTACCTTCCGAACTCGTCGGGCCGGTGCTACGTTTCCACGGTTGTGTTTGGCAACAACGTTCAGCCTGCATCCGCCGCGCTTCAGGCGTCCACCGCAACTGCCGCCGGTTCGGCGACGTGCTCACCACGGGCAACTCGTTCACGAAGCTCATGCAGGCCCTCCTCCGGCTTATTCAGTTTGCTCTGTCTCGAAAAAGAATCTTTATTGCTCTGATCTTGGTATTCGACCGTCTGACTACCCCCGGCAGCCGCCACATTCTGCTGACGAATAAACGCCACATTCTTCCGGCTCGGCCCCAACCTGTAATCGCGCAAGGCCAAGGCGGACTTCCGAAATTCACTCATCAGTCTGGTCGCCGCCGCGTTGTATATTTTGACGCCTTCCAGCGTCTTTGCGGCCGAGGCTTCGGCTTGCAGAATCGCCAACCTGTGGTGACAAAGCTGCAATTGCTCGATCATCATCCTTTCGACCGGATCGGTCGGAGCGCCTGCGTCAGCAATAACCTCATCGAAAGCTTTCTTGATACCCGCATCGCAAAGGACATCCGGCTTACCAATGATGGCGGACAGACAGCCCGGCACCAGCAACTCCCTGACCATCGCCGCATCACGTTCAGTTTTCGAGGAGAAGGTTCTGGGGATAGATGGGGCGCTCGTGGATGTGGGCGGGGTTGCCTCCTTGGTCGCTGGCGGTGATGCATTCGCCCCAACGCCGTTGCGAGCTTCAGCTTCGTGCTCTTGCAGGGTCTTGTCACGTCGTTTCGGCGAACTACTACGCGGAGAGTCTTCGCCTTGTACGACAGTTTGCGATTGTTGAGATGTAGTGTCGATCATTTGGCCTCCATGCCTATTGATTCCGAGCGGCATCCTTGCCACTTTTTCAACCTTAATTTTACCATACGGCAGCACATGTCCGCGAGCGTCGTTGCGCTTGCTGTTCGTGGTTGCGACGTCAGCGGGCAGCATTCTGGCCTCATTATCGTTTCTCATCGAAGGTTCCAGTCAACTTTCACACCTTGCTTCTGCGCTTCGCATTCCACGAACCGCCGCAAGAATCCGCGATCCGTGTAGAAACCGGGGTCATGGTCCGGCAACCACACGGTCGCAAGCCTGTCGCCGAATGTCTGTTTGAGTGCCGGCAATACCTTGGCATGCACGTATTTGATCTTCTTTTCGTCAGCCCTGACGTCAGGATCCCACAGCAACACGCAACTAAGAGCGAGACGTTCCTTGTGCGTAGACGGGGTAAACGCACGACGCAGCAGTTCCGCTTGTCGCTCCGAAAAGCTCGTGCCGAACGTTGCCACCGCCATCGGCCCGAAGCTCCAAACGTCTCCGGGACCTTCGACAATCACCACCGTCCGAAACTTGCGAGCGTTATCGTAGTTGTACAATAACATGCTCTTTTTCATGTGCGGGTCCGACCACCACTTCGGTGTCGTCTTCGCTTGCTCTTTCGTCAGTTCGCCGATGTATCGGGCCTGCCATCCACGAAGCTCCCTGTTCAGGTAGATCGGTGCCACGATGCGCTCCCGTGCTAACGTGTACCTCGAATCCAAACAGTACGAGACCCCGTAAAACTTTCCCAGCATGACGGGGTCATACAGTCTGCCCGCAAGATAAGCACAAGCAGAATGCGACGGATCAAGCTGATCCAGCGGTGTACACGGACCGGGTAGCTGCGTCAGTGGAGAATCCGTGACCTTCTTACCCGGCAGAATCTTTGCTGTCGTCAAACTGGCTGGGCCTTGCAACCGCTTCCACAGTCCTTGCCGCCGCGAAGGATTCATGCAGTTCTCGTTGTAGCACACCGCCAGCCACAAGTTCAAGCGGCCCTTCGCATCACGAACGCCCCAGCGGTGATTGATGTACAAGCGTTGCCGCGTGTCCGAACAGTAAGGACAGTTCACGCAGTAATACTCGCCGGGGTTCTGTATCTGCCAGTCGTCGCGGCCCGTCGAGATATTCTTGCGGTACTCGCCGGCCATCTGCTGGCCTTCACTGCTGATATTGACCTTGCCAAAATGCCTCAACAGCAGTGTGTAAAGTGTCGGGTTCAATGGTTGTGCCATAGTTATCAAACCTCAAAATTTCCAAGATTAGTGTGTACAGTGAACGGCGGAGCAACGATACTTTGCGTGTTCGCCCTGAACTCTCGCCGAATGACCTGCCTCGCGTAAAGGGTTGGCAACGGGGCGGGCGGGAGCAGAGGCGGATTGGGAGCGGACGAGGTGTGTGGAGTGAAACAAGATCATTCTGATCGGGGAGTGAATGATTCCATCGGGGAATGAATATGGAAATGAATTTCATCTTCGTTTTCTTTACGCTCGGGACCCTATAGGCGGGAGGGGAATACCCCATCCCTATCAGGGTGGGGTATCTCCCCCTCCCTATAGGGGGGGTGTGCGCATATATATTTTGCCCCCGACTTATTGCGATAACTCATTGATTTGCAACGAATTGCATCTCTGTCGTCGCGATCCAAAAACGAGATGCGTGCCGGCGCGCATTTTTGGCGATGTAATTCCAGAAAATACAAATACTTATGTCTCATTGGTAGCGATCCGCAAAATATGTGTGCCATTTTCAAGATGCTCGCCGGCACGCATCTTCGGTGGTTGTTTTCTTCTCGCTTTGGCCGGTCTTCTTTCCTCCGGCACGCGAACCATCGCTGGCCGAACGGCCCGAGGACGAGGTTCCTTAAGCTTCGTGTTCGTCTGCATCGGCTTCCGTCGATTGTGTCGCCCTATTTACTCCGGCAGCCTCGGCCAGTTGCTCCTGCGACTGCCTCCGTATTTCCTCTTCTCGCGTTTCGTCCCGCCGCCGGTATAGCTTCTTTCGCTTGTCAGCAGGATCGGTAACTGAAATGATGAGGTTTTCATTCTGACAACGGTCAAATAGCTCTCGTGCCGTCGCCCGTGTGATCGGCTTCCTTGTGCCTGGGTTTAGAAACTGATCGGCTCGCCCGAGGATGATCGCTTTCGTTTCCGGCTCCAGTCTCGCGCAGATTTCCGCGAACGCCCACGACATCCTGATTTTCTCGCCTTCCCGATGGCATCCCCCTTCCTCGTCATTTTCACAGACAGGCACCCATATCGGCGGGCCGTTTTCGCTGATACGGCGCAGCTCCATATGAGTACTTGGGAATGATCGAGCCTCGGCGTCAAACATGATGTTGCGTGAATCTTTCACCCGCGTCAGCGTCATGATGGTATTCACGATCCGTCCCATGATGCCTGATCCGCTTCCGCGTGCCGTCACCTCTCGCATGCTGGGGTCGCCTTTCGGGTCGTGATGGAGGAGCACCACTGCCGCATCCGTGCGTTGCGCGAGATTCCGTACCTCCCGGTAGAGCCTCGCAACGGCTACTGGATCGTTTTCGTGTTCTTTGAGAAGGGGGTTGAAAAGAAGGTAGATTGGATCAATGATGGCTAAATTGAAGTTTTGAGCGTCCGCAACGATGTCGCGGGTAAGTCTTTCGATGCTCGTATCTTCGTTGATGATGCTCCGAAGCTGTATGCGCCTCCGCGCCGCCGCATAGTCGATTCTGAGAGCCTCTGCGATTAACTCGAATCTTTCGCGTGCTTCCCACTGTTCCAGTTCCAAATCAACGTATACCACATTGCCGTGCAGTACGTCGCGACCGAACCATTTCGCGTCGTCGCTCGCAACGGCTAACGCCAGAGTCATCGCGACGAACGTTTTCGAGACTTTCGATTGCCCGATCAGATTCGCGATTTGCCGTCGACGCAGCAGGCCGTCGATAACGACTTCTGGTTTCACCAGCACCGGCTCTCTCTCGTACTCATCGTTGAGCATCGGGTGTCGCTTCTCCCGTGTCAGTCGTCCAATCTTGGTCACGATTTCGCCGTATCTCACAAGGTCGCGATCTTTCAGCGTTGCGTATTGTGCAAGCAGAAATCTCTTCGCCGCCTCGATACTGCGTTCGGGGTCGAATGTCATCCGCCTCCGTACGTCGAGCCCAGTTGTTAACCACCAGCTCGCCTCGTCACACAAGTTCCCATCCTGCTCCTCCTGTTCCATCGCAGCACGTAACTCGGCATCGAACGTCTCGTTGTCGTGTATTGTGCAGTGACATGACATGCGGCACATCGCTCGCAGGAGCACCTCGAATTCACGTGACCATTCCGTGCCTTCCGGCAAGTATTGGCTCTCCGGTTCGCACACTGCCTGCGGGTACGCGATGTTCGTTTCGCCATCCTCCGTCATTGATATCGTCGGCGGATCAAATTCCACGATCGCACGCAGGGCGGCGTCATCCGCAACGCAGTCGGCGACATCGACGCTCGCCGATCCAAAAACGTTATCCATGCCATTCGCTGACGGCTCATCGGATTCGCTACAAACCGCAGCCGTATCGTCTGATTCTTCCGATGTGACCTCAGGCTGAGGGACGGTGGGTTCTTCTCTATCCTGCTCCGTGGTCTCACTCGTTGGGGACGCAGGCAGCGATGGGGTGGTGGTAAGTTCCTCTCCGCCCAGTTCCACGGTTTCACTGTCGTCGGGGCCAACTTCGGGTTGAAGATCGGTACGTTCCTCCCCGCTCAGTTCCCACCCCTGCTCCGTGGTCTCACGGTCGTCGGGCTCATCCTCCGCATACCACTCGTCGTCGTACTCGACATCAGGCTCGCCTTCGCCGCCGAATAGCCGCTCAAATCGCTCCATCGAAGCCTCCATTGCGGCTTCGCAAGCGATTTCGTATTGGAATTGCTCGAATTGCGCGCGGCGTTCCTCTTCGGTTTCGACCGGCTCGGTTTCAAGCAGAAATGCCCAGTTGGATTTGGCTGGTGGTGTTCGTGGCATTCGTCTTTGCATCATGATAGGTTGCTCCCTAGAAAAAATATAGGTACAGGTTCATCACGACTGTCGTTTTGAACCGTTTACTGATGATTTACTTATGGTTTGCGCCCTCCGTCCCCCATGTCGCCACGCAGTAACAGTCGGACGGCCTCGGCCTTCTCCGCGTCCGACAGTGGCAGACGCATGATTGACATGATCGCTTCTGTGAAATGGTTCGGATTCACTGCGCTTTTTGCTGCGCTTTGATTGCAAACACCCTGTTTTTCCCCGTTAATATTGAGGGAATGCGAGTCCCTCATCGCCCAGGTCCGCCAAGCTTCCATCGCTGGCATTAAAACCTTATCCGAAAGCGATCTGGACAAACCCACCGGCCTCCCCTTCGCCCCCACCGTCGGCCTCCTCCTCTCGCTCATGAACGGCCATGCCATCATGCATCTCGGCCAAATCCAAGTCATCCGCCGCAAACTCGGTAAACCGATCATTTTTTAAACATCCGCGCCATCAAGGAATATTGGATCAGGCGGCGATGAGGGGGGCCACGTCAGTGGGAGAGGCTGGGGCAAGGTTGAGCGAGGCCATGACGCGGTTGAGCGCATCGAGGGAGAACTGGGCAGGGGAAGTAATTTCGATGCCGATGGGATGACCGTCGGCGGCGAAATCGACGACAAGGCCGGCTTCTGCTTCACGGCTACGAACGGATTTGATGCTTGGGTCTTCAAGGTAGAGGTACCCGGCCAGAAGTTTGCCGTTGGAGTAGGATAAATGGAGATATTTGTTGCGCATCATCGGACACCTTATTCCACCGGAAAGGCGGTAATTACTATTATTATATGATCGGACGGATTGGGTTCCAAGACGATCTTCCAAGGATTGTCTTGGAATTTTGTCAGCACAATCCAACGGCCTGGGTCGGCTGCGGGGATGAGATCGGAGGCGTCTTCCAACATCAAGCGTAGATCGGTGGTGTTGAAATCGCGATGGCGCATGCGAAACAGGACATGATCGCAGAATTTCAGTTCCCAAAACCACCATTCGGGGAGATCGGGTATATGGGCATCTTGGAGTTTCATGTCAATATTCGATGAACGGCAAATTTGCCGTGTTGGTTTCGACGTAGCCGGTGCTTTCTGAGTTCTCAAGGGTGTTCTGGGACATGCCGAGGGCGGCGATGATGGAGGGGAGATCGTCGGCGACTTGGATGGGCTTGTTAGCGAGACGGCCCCAGGTGGGCTCAGCAGGGGGTTGCTTGGCGTTTTTGGTTGGGATGCCGGTGTGATAGTGGACGGTGGCGTCGGGGTCTTTCAGGCCGTGGCCGGTCAGGACGCAAGCGACTCGTTGGCGGCGGGAGATCGTGCCGTTGGCGAGCAAATCGACGAGTCCGGCGATGGTGGCGGCGGAGGCGGGCTCGCAGCCGTAACCGTGGCGGCCGATCAGGGCCTTGGCTTCCAGAATCTGTTTGTCGGTGACTTCCGCGACGATGCCGTTCATGATGTGCAGGGCTCGCAGAGCTTTCTTCAAATTGACGGGCCGGGATATTTCGATAGCGCTGGCGATGGTGTGCGGATGGTAGTTGGCGGCGTCCATCTCGGCGTAGAGTGCTTTGATTTTCTGCGAGTCGGGATTGCCGTTGTTCCACGTGACGCGAAGCTTGTTAACGACGGTATTGAGCGTATTGGCGCCGGCGGCGTTGATAATAGCCAGCCGCGGCACTTTTCGGATCAGACCCAGTGCGAGAAGTTCTTCGAACGCTTTGCCGAAGGCGGAGCAGTTCCCAAGATTCCCGCCGGGCACGACGATCCAGTCAGGGACATCCCAATTCAGGCCTTCGAGGATGCGGTACATGATGGTTTTTTGGCCTTCGAGGCGGAAGGGATTGACGGAGTTCATGAGGTAGAGCCCGAGCTGTGCGGAAACATCACGGACACGTCGGAGACATGCATCGAAATCGCCTGCGATCTGCAGTGTTTTGGCACCATAATCGAGTGCTTGTGAGAGTTTTCCGAAAGCGACTTTGCCTGAGCCGATGAAGACGATGCCCTGAAATCCGTTCTGTGCGGCGTAGAGGGCGAGTGATGCGGAAGTGTTGCCGGTGGAGGCGCAGGCGACATGTCGTGCGCCGACGATACGGGCATGGGTGAAGGCTGCGGTCATACCGTTGTCTTTGAAGGAGCCGGAGGGATTCAGCCCTTCGTACTGGAGGTAGAGCTGTCCCGGCCACATGCCGAGCTGATGCCCAAGACACTGCGCATTTTGCAAAAACGTCTGCCCTTCGCCAATCGTGCAGATCATCGCATCCGCCGCAAACGGCAGCAAATCCCGGAATCGCCACACACCGGAATGATCAAGCGGAAAGCGACGATTGTGCCAACGCTTCTCAAACTCTTTCAGCGACTTGGGCAGTTGTGCCTTGTCCCAGTCGTAGCGGATATCGAGCAGTTCGCCGCATTTCTGACAGCCGGTGAGGGTCTGGCCGATGTCGTAGGTGGCGTTGCATGCGGGACTGAGACATTGTTGATGAGCGATCGTTTTCATAATGGAAGATTGTAACGGGAAAATTCGAAGTTCGAAATCACTACTGTCCGGTTAAATCGCTCGATTCGCGGAAGGTCAGTTGCGCGAAAGCCATCACGAGAAACGGGTCCCAGCAGCGGAACCGCCGAGCTCGCCGATTGCCTTGATAACGTGCCACGCATTGTGCGAATTCGTGCCTGGGCAGGAACTCCATGAGTTGCGAAAAAATCAGTGGTCCCGAATGCATAAGTCCGCCCTTTCCGCCATGTGGCGG
>Ga0123357_10007883_pt1 | contig 13236 bp, 13 predicted proteins | sample TergutEmb28metaG_FD_89873 | JGI IMG/M metagenome (GOLD analysis project Ga0123357, IMG submission 89873) | Embiratermes neotenicus P4 segment gut microbial communities from Petit-Saut dam, French Guiana - Emb289 P4 | ecosystem: Host-associated > Arthropoda: Insects > Digestive system > Gut ...
GGCGCGCAGATGGTCATGTGGCTTGAGCGCCTCGGCAACGTTACTGTGGTCGTGCGCTGGATTTATGTAGTCCTGCTGGCTTTCATCGCCTGGATGGTGTATTACGACCTGTACAAGCGCATCCAGAAAGACAAAGCCATTAAGGCCTCCGGCGGGGAAGTCAGCGCCATGTCCACCGGCGTGACCTGGGCCGCCACCCTGCATAAAATCGCCATCCCCCCGATGGTGCATCTGAATGTCGCCGGCATTTACTGCTCCCTCTGGCTGCCGGTGTTCGTGAGTTTTTTAACCGGCTGGCTGGCCGGCATTCTGGGCATCGGCGGCGGTCTTATCCGCATGCCCACCCTCATCTACTTTATCGGCTGTCCCACCCACGTGGCGGTCGGCACTGACCTGTTTGAAGTCATGATCTCCGGCCTCTACGGCGCAGGCTCCTTTACCTACAAGGGCCGCACCGAACTGGTCGCCGCCATGATCATGCTGGTCGGCGCGGCCATCGGCGCGCAGATAGGCGCTGTGGCCACCAAGTACATCAAGGGTTACGGCATCCGCATTGCCTTCAGCCTCTGCGTTGTCGGCTGTCTCGTATCCATTCTCATGCGCCTCGTGCAGCCCTATGTGCCCAGCCTGACCACCTTCCTGGACGTCGGGTCCACGGCGCTCGTTCTTGTCTTGGTGTCCTCCATCGCGCTGTACATCTGTGTCCGCATGGTTCAGGGCGCCGCGAAAGAACTTTCCACGAAGAAGGCCCGCTCTTAGCGGAATACTTAAGGAGAAAGCTTATGGTACGTAAAATACTGCTCCCACTCCTTGTCTTGGCGGGCTTCATGCTCGCGGGCTGCGGAGAGCACGGCAAAGTCGAACAGGGCCGAACGGTGGCCTTTAACAAGGAAAAGGCCATAGTGACTATTGTCGTGGACAATAACATTGACCCCAAAAAGCCGGCGAATTACGCGACGCTGCCCACGCATGACTACGCCATGCCCACCGACCCGAATGAGCGCGGCCAGGATCCTGTCCCGGCCCTGCGCATGAATCTTGACGTCGAGAAAAAGATCATCACCATGTACAACCCGAAGACCAAGGCCTTTGAATCGCTGCCCTTCGAGCTTGTGGAGGATCACCAGAATGTGGATCTGCGCCGCAGAAATCCGTTGGTGTGGGACGCCACTGCCAGAAGAGCCAAAAAGTTTCCCGTTATCAATGCGGCGAACAGGACGATACAAATCTATTCCTCACGTCAGATGCGGCTTTCAACCATCAAGCTGTCGGAAGCTGACTTCGGCAAGTATAAGGATGACGAATGGGATGCGGGCGACGAAGTCCGCATTTATTACAAGGAACCCGGCAAGGCCGCGCGTTTCATGAACATCACCAAGACCAACATTAGCAGCCGTTGATACGCAACCCTGCCTTCTGTTTCGGAGTGCGGCCTTCGGGTCGCACTCCCTTTTACGGGCAAGGGCTTGCACCCAAAACCGGTCAACCTGCTTGCCACAGCCTGGAGGAGTTGTTATTGTCGTTGCACTTCGTTATGACCAGCGCTGATCTCTTCGCTGCAAAACAGGAGCTTCAGCAGCAGATCAAGGAGATGGAATACCGCCTTACCATTCGCCTTGGCGGTATGATGGCTGCTTCCATCGCCCTTGTTGCGGCTTTGGTCAAGCTGACGTAACGCCGCTCCCCAGCGTAACTTCCGTTTCGCCTCTCGTCGGGATAGAGTTGCCGTACCGCACAAACATGAAAGCTCTCCACGCCGCCTACCTCAATTTGGGCAAGCGCAAGCCCCATCCCCAGGATACGCAAAAGGAGCGCCCGGCTGTGCCCTTACGTCTGTCACGGGCAGGCGTGACAAAGCAGCGCCGCACTATCCAGCTTGTCCATAACGGCAAGCCGGCGTTTTTCAGCGCCTGCCTGGATCTCTTCGTCGATCTTGCCCGGGATCAGGCCGGTGTGCACATGTCGCGCTTCGGGGATGTGGTCGAGGAGATCATGCAGGCGACGTTGCCGGCGCCCATGCCGGATATCGCCTCTCTTGCCGGGCGGCTTGCGCGGGGGATTGCGGCGGCGCAGGGAGCTTTGCGTTCGGAAGTCCATATCCGGGCTGACGTGCCCTTACAGAAGACCACGCCGGTTTCCGGCAAAAACTTCGAGGAACTGTATACGCTGATCGGCATCGCCTCGACGGCGGGAGAGCGCACTCGCTGCGTACTCGGCGTCGAAGCTGAGGGCATGGCGGTATGCCCCTGCGCCCAAGCCATGGTGCGCGACGCTTCCCGGGAAATCTTGCTGAAGGAAGGCTTCACCCCCGGCCAGACAGAGCGCATCCTGGCCGCCATCCCCCTTGCTTCCCATAACCAGCGCGGCCGCGGCAGCCTGCTCGTGGGAACGGACACCCCGATGCCGACCGAAAACCTGCTGCATCTTGTGGAAGCGGCCATGAGTTCTGAAACCTACGCTGTGCTCAAACGTCCTGACGAATTGTTTGTGCTCGACAAGGCCCACAGCAGGCCTCGCTTTGTCGAGGACGTGGTCCGGGAAATGCTGTATGCTTTGGCGGAGCGTTTCCCGGAACTGCCCGACGACAGTTTTGTTCTCGCCAGACAGGAAAACCTGGAAAGCATCCATAAGCACAATGCCGTTGCCGAGCGGTACGGCACTCTGGGCGAGATCCGCCGGGAACTTCGGAAGGAAGGTCCGACAGACGCCTCCCACACCAGCCTTGAGCAATGGCTCAGGGGATAAGCGCACACGGGGTCACCGCATTGCACCGCATCGTCGTAGAAAAGGGCAATCTGGGTTTCAGCGCCGCCCACTTCATTTCCTATGCCGGAAAATGCGAGCGGCTCCACGGTCATAACTATGCCGTTTCCGCCGCCTTGAGCGGCAAGCTCACCAATGACCGCTATGTCTTTGACTTCGTGGAATGCAAACGTCTGGTCAAACAACTCTGCGACCGTCTGGATCACCGTTTTCTCCTGCCCCGGAAAAGCCCCTGTCTCACCCTGTCCGAAGCCGGCGGCGAGGTGGAAGTCCGCTTCCAGGATCGGCGCTATGTATTTCCCCGGCAGGATGTGCTGTATCTGGATCTGGACAACATCACGGCGGAACGCCTGGCCGAATACCTGGCGCGTGAACTGGCTGCGATCCTCGCGCACAACGCCAACATCACCCTGATTGAGGTCGGCGTGGAAGAAGCCCCCGGCCAGACGGCTTATTACAGCCTGTCCTTGCCGGAGGCGTGAGAACGATTTATCGGGCCGGCACGGCCTTGCGGGCGTCCAGTCTGCGCATGACGCACTTTTCCCCCTCAACCGCGAAGAAGACGACGGCGCCGAGCAGCATGGGCGGCAGCCATCCGGAGAAGCCCAGCGGCACGGTGCCGAACACGGCATGCATCAACGGCAGATACACAACGGCGAGCTGGAGCGCGACCATCACGCCGCACACCGCGAACACCGCCTTGTTGCCCAAAAAGTCGAGAGCGTGCGCCGGCTGGCGGATGCTCCGGCTGTTGAAGAGGTGGAACGCCTGGCACAGCACGATGGTCTGCAGGGTTACGGTGCGAACCTCAGCTTCCGAATGCCCCGAAGCGAGCAGCCAGACGCTCAGGGCCAGGGTCATGCCGCCGATCAGCACGGAAACGAACAGGATGCGCCAGAGGAAATAGCGGCTCAAAAGAGCTTCGGCGGCATCGCGGGGTGGGCGGGCCATCACGCCGGGTTCCGCCGGTTCGAAGGCCAGGGCCAGGGAGATGGTGACGGAGGTGACCATGTTCACCCACAAAATCTGTACCGGCGTCAAGGGGATCATCGTGCCGAACAGGATGCCGGCGATGATCAGGAAGCTTTCCGCTCCGTTGGTCGGCAGAATGAAGAGGATGGTTTTTTTCAGGTTGTCGTAGACCCGGCGGCCTTCCTCCACCGCTGCCGCGATGGTGCTGAAGTTGTCGTCCGCCAGCACGATTTCCGCTGCGTCTTTGGTCACTTCCGTCCCCTTGATGCCCATCGCCACCCCTACGTCGGCCATGCGCAGGGCCGGTGCGTCGTTCACGCCGTCGCCGGTCATGGCGCAAATGGCGTCGTGCGCCTGCAGGGCTTTGACCAGCTTGAGCTTGTGCTCCGGGCTGGTGCGGGCGAAAATGTCATATTTGCAGGCGGCGGCGTAGAACTGCTCGTCGGTCATGTCGTCAAGCTCATTGCCGGTCAGGGCGTTTTCCCCGTCGCCGATGCCCAGTTCCTTTCCGATGGCTTTGGCCGTGTCCGCGTGGTCGCCGGTAATCATCTTGACCCGGATGCCGGCCGCGCGGCATACGGCAACGGCCTCCACCACCTCTTCACGGGGCGGGTCCACAATGCCGGCGAGCCCGAGGAAAATAACGCCCTCTTGCAGGCTTTCATGGGTGACGGCTGTTTTGCCGGAGGGGACAAAGCGCATCGCGGCGCCGAGCACACGCATGCCCTCGGACGCAAGGTCGGCGACAGCCTTTTCCCAGCGTTCCCGAGCCAGGGGCGCGGGACCGTCAGAACGCATTTCCTGATCGGCCATGGCCAGAAGCCTGTCCGGAGCGCCTTTGATATACAGGATCTTTCCCGCATCCTCTTCGGCCAGAGTGGCCATGTACTTGTATTCCGAGTCAAAAGGCAGGGTGGCAACGCGGGGAGGCAGTTTCGCGTCGAGATTCGCTTTTGCGTAGACAGCCAGCAGGGCGCCTTCGGTCGGGTCCCCCTGCACGGTCCAGGTGTTTGGCGTTTCTTGCGACAACGATGCGTCGTTGCAATGCCGGAAACAGGTCAGGAGCCGGCGCGGCAATGAGCCTTCGCCCAGGGGCGCCGGGCCGTCCCCCAGGCGGATTTCCCCCAGCGGCGCGTAGCCGGAACCGGTAACGGCAAAGATCACGTCATGCACGACGAGGGTTTTTACGGTCATCTCGTTTTTGGTCAGGGTGCCGGTCTTGTCCGAGCAAATCACGGAGACCGAGCCGAGGGTTTCCACAGAGGGCAGGTTGCGTACGATGGCGTTGCGCTTTGCCATATTCTGCACGCCGATGGCGAGTATGATGGAAAGGATGGCAGGCAGCCCTTCGGGAATGGCCGCGATGGCGAGGCCGATGGTGGAAAGCAAAAGTTCCGACGCCCCGTAGTCGCGGAAAAAATGCCCGAACAGGTAGACCAAGGCTGCGACGCCGATGATCACAAGGGAAACGGTCTTGCCGAACGCCGTCATCTGCCGGATAAGCGGCGTGGCCGTGTCGCCCGCCTCGGCGATAAGTTGGCGGATGCGCCCGATTTCCGTATCAATGCCGATGTCCACCACAACGCCATACGCCGTGCCCGCGCTGACCGTGGTGCCGCAATAGGCCATGTTGGAACGGTCGCCAAGCATGGTTTCGGGATCGAGGGGCTTGGTGTGTTTTCCGGAAGGCATCGCTTCGCCGGTGAGGGCCGCTTCCTCCACACGCAAATTGTCCGTCCGGAAAAGGCGCAGGTCGGCGGGAATCTTGTCGCCGGGGGAAAGATACACAATGTCGCCGAGGGCCAGGTTCACGGCGTCCACGTCAATGCGCGCGCCGTCCCGGATTACCGAGGCCCGTGGCGAAAGCAGGCTCCGGATGTCGTTGAGGGCCTTTTCCGCCTTGTTCTCCTGAAAATAACCGATGGCGGCGTTGACGACGGCCACCACGAGAATCACCACGGTATCGGCGTAATGCCCGAGAACCAGGGTCACGAAGGCGCAGACGAAAAGAATATAGATAAGTACATCGTGAAAGTGCCTGAGAAAGCGGATAAGGGCATGTTCCGCCTTGGCGGCGGGAAGCTCGTTGGGGCCGAATTCCTCAAGCCGATCAGCCGCCTCCGCCGTGGACAAGCCCGTAGCCGGAGAACTTTGCAACTTTGCCAGCACCGCTTCGGCATCTTTGGCAAACCATCGGGCATGGGTATGGACGTAGCGCTCTTCCATGTGGGGCTCCTTTCGAGTCTTGGCAGCGCAGCTCAGGCGCCTTTGCTTTTAAGCTGTTCGTGGTATTCGTCGGCGTAAATTTTCAGCATCACCACGGCGAAGGCCAGGATGAGCGGACCGTACAACAAGCCTACTATGCCGAAGACCTGCATGCCGCCGAGAATGGCGAAAAAGAGGAACAAGGTAGGCACACCGGCCGTGCCGCGCATCAGGAACGGACGCAGGAAGGTGTCTATGGAGCTTACCAGCACACTGCACCAGATGGCAAGAAACAGGGCGTGTTGCCACTCGTCGTGGAAGAGCAGCACACAGGCCGCCGGAACCCATACAAGGCTCGGCCCCACCACGGGCACGAAGGCCGTGAACGCCATGACCGTTCCCCAAAACAGCGCCGGGATGCCCACAATGGCGAGGCCGATGCCGCCGACCACCCCTTGCAGCGCGGCGACCAGGAAACCGCCCAGCAGAACCGACTTGGAAATGCCGCGAAGATTTTCAAGGATGCGTTCCTGCTGTTCCGCCCTGAGGGGCGTGAGGCGCTTGATCTGCTCGACCATGGCGCTGCCGTCCTTGAGGAAAAAAAATAAGGCCAGCAGAAAAAGCAAAAAATGCATTCCAAAGGTCAGGGTCTGCCCCACAATGTTGGCGGAAAGGCCGAGAAGCTTCTGGCCGGTGTGCCGCGCGGCGTTGATGATGTCAACTTTGGCGCTTTCCGCCGTTACGCCGAGAAAGGGGGCCTCCTCGCTGATCCAGTCAAAGATCGGGGTCAAGTGCCGCATGAAAATGGCATCAAGGTTGCCTCCGTTCAGCCAGGCGGTGACCACGGTCACGCTGTAGCGCATTTGCGAAATGAGCCCGCCGATGAGCAGCGTGAGGGGAAGAATAACGAGAATGGTCACACAAAAAAGCACGATGAAGGAGGAAAGCGCCTCCCTGCCGCCGAGTTTTTTGAGGAAAAAGGCGTATGCCGGATGAAAGAGCGCGGCGACCACTACGGCGAGGATAAGCGTGTCTGCAAAGGGGAGCAGCAGGACGTAGGTGAAATACAGCCCAAAGGCCAGCAGACCGAGCAGGAACCAGGTCAGGAAACTGCGTGAGGAGAAGGGCTCTGTCATATCAAGCATGCCCTATGCATCGAATAAGGGCGTACTGAAATAACGTTCACCGGTATCGGGGAGGATGGTGACGATGGTTTTGCCTTTGCCGAGTTTTTTCGCCATTCTGAGGGCGCCGGCCACGTTGGCGCCGCTGGAGATGCCGCAGAGCAGACCTTCTTTGCGGGCGAGGTCGCGTGAGAGCTGCAGGGCTTCGGCGTCGGTGACGGTAATCACGTCGTTGTAGATTTTCGTATTCAGAGTATCGGGAATGAGTCCGTCGCCTATGCCCATTTGCAGATGGGAGCCGATAGGGCCGCCGGCAAGAATGGCGGCCTGGTCAGGCTCCAGCGCCCAGATCAGGGTATCCGGGTTGGCTTCGCGCAGTATTTCACCGATGCCGGTCAGGCTGCCGCCGGTGCCTATGCCGGCACAGAAGCCGTGGATGGTTTTATCGGCTTGGGCGATGATTTCGCGCGCAGTCTGCTCACGGTGCGCCATCGGATTGTCCGGGTTGACGAACTGCCGGGGCATGTAGACCTTGGGATTTGCCGCGGCCAGTTTTTGCACGGTGGCAAGACAGTTCGCAATACACTCGCCGATGTTGCCCTTGTCTTCGACCAGGATGAGGTCGGCGCCGTAGAGTTTCAGGATTTTGCGGCGTTCTTCGCTCACGGAATCGGGCATGACCATGATGGACGTATACCCCCGCACAGCGGCCACCAGGGCCAGGCCGATACCCTGATTACCGCTCGTGGGTTCGACAATGACGGTATCCGGTTGTATTTCGCCCCGTTGTTCGGCGGCCAGGATCATGTTGAGGGCGGTACGGATTTTAATGGAGCCGCCTATGTTCACGGCTTCGAACTTCACAAGGATTTCCGCATCGTCCGGGCCGGGCAGGCGGTTCAAACGAATGAGCGGGGTATTGCCGACCGCTTCCAGAACATTGTTGAAAATCATGTGGTTCTCTTATCGTATCACTTCCGCGATTTCAGCATGTGCGCGCATGACCTTCCGCGCGTAGACCTCACCGGCCCGCCCCCGGCTGCCCACATAATCAAAAAGCGCCCCTTCCACCGTGCCGCGCCGTTTCAAGAAGCTGCTGTACAAGGCGCCGGTGGCGCAAAAGTTGCGCTCAGGGCGGTACAAGTCCTTCTCGTTTTCAATGCCGCAGGCGTCAAGCAGGGTCGGCCTTCCGGCCCTGCGGGCATCGCGTATTTCGTCTTGCGCCAGATGCACGGGATTGATCTGCCCTAAGCCGCGCCCGCCAGGCCCGACGGTTTCAGGCCGGAAGGTGGACTCCACCGCCATGATGGCCAAAATCATGTTGCCATGCTCATGTTCATCCGCCCACGCCGCCAGCATCTCGGCAAGAGACAGATCCACGCTGTAGCGCTCCGTTAAATGGGCGACTAAAAGCGGGGTGTTGTCTCTTTCGCTTGCGCGGGCAAAGGCGGGGTAGTGCTTCACGCTCCAAGCGTCCTGCTCTGCCTGGTAACGGAGGAGGACAAGGCCGGTATCAATGCCGGTATAGTCCGGCGTTGACAACAAAAAACACAACGCGGCGCACAGGCAAGCAGCAACAACCGCAGGTCGGCTCATGGGCATACCCTCACTTGGCATCGGCTCCGGCGCGTTGCAACAATCGGTTGTCGTTGGAGGCTTTGGCGCACAGCGCGTCAGGTATGGACTGGTTTCTGCCCTGCAGGCAATGAGACAAAATAGCCCTATGCGGCAAAAAACACAAGAACGGAAAAGGGCAGGAATCCATGCTGGATATGAATGACGCGGAATCAGACAGTGCCCAGCCAGGGGCAGAAGGCGAGCGCTTCCCGGCGGAAGTTTTGCCCGCGCGCGCCGGCGTAGAGGGTGAGCGGCGCTTCCATCATCAAGTCGGGCCGGGCGTTTTTGCGGGCTTCCAGCAGTACGAGGCCAGCCGGCGCGCCCGGACGGGGATGTACGGAGCGCAGGCGGCGCGGCTCCAGCCGCGCGGCTCGTAGCGCGGCGAAAAGATCGCCGAGCCGCGCGGGTAAAAACGCGCAGGCGAAACGCCCGTGGTGGCGCAGTAAAAACGCGGCGGCGCGGGCGAACTCCGCAAGTACGCCCTGTGGAGCTTCCAGTGCCGTCCGGCGGGCTGGGGAGCTGATCCGGCGTCCTGTGCCGGTCAAGCGATAAGGAGGATTCGCGGTGACAAGTTCGCACGTCCCGCCCCCCAGGCTGGCTAACAGGCGCGTATCCGCCACATCGCCCTGCACGAAGCCCGCGCGCGCTCCAAGGCCGAGCATGTGGGCATTAGCGCGCGCCGCGTCAATGAGCGCGGCTTCCTTATCGAGCCCCGTGCACACAAGTTCCGGAAAACGCAAAGCCAGACCAAAGGGCACAACCCCGCAGCCCGTCCCCAGGTCCGCCGCGCGCCGTACGCCCTCCCCCGGCGCAAACGCGGCCAGCAATAACGCGTCCGCGCTGAAGCGGAAAGAGCCCTCCGGCTGAATGAGGCCGCGGGGAAAGCTTGGTACGCTCATGAGTGCCGCAAAGAATAACGGCTATACAACCTTGTTCAGGGTGAATTCGATAATCCCTTCCGCCCCGGCGGCCCGCAGCTTGGGAATCAAATCGCGCACCAAGCCGGTGTTGACCACGCTTTCCACGGACGCCCACTTGGCGTCGCGCAGGGGCGCGACCGTGGGGGAGGTGAGCGCCGGCAGCAGCGCAAGAATCTCGTCAAGCTGCGCCGTCGGCGCATTCATTTTCAGGCAGACCAGGGATTCGGCACGCAGGGCGCCCTGCAAGAGCAGGTCGATCTGTTCGATCTTCCGGCGCTTGGGCGGATCCTGCCAGGCGCCCTTGTTGGCGATAAGAACGGTGTTGGTGATCATGACGTCGCACAGGATGCGCAGGCCGTGGGCGCGGATGGTGGTCCCGGTTTCGGTCACTTCCACAATGGCGTCGGCAAGACCCTCGACCACTTTGGCTTCCGTCGCGCCCCAAGAATAGCTGATCTTGACCTTGATGCCGCGCTCCTCGAAAAAGCGGCGGGTCACGCCCTGCAATTCCGTGGCGATATGTTTGCCCGCGAGATCTTCGGGAGTCCGGTAGGGCGAATCGCCGGCCACGGCAAGTACCCAGCGCGCCGGACGGTTGGAGGACTTGGAATACACAAGGTCGGACACCACATGCACGTCGGCTTCGGTTTCCAGCACCCAATCACGGCCGGTCAAACCCGCGTCCATGACGCCGTCGTTCACATAGCGGGCCATTTCCTGCGCCCGGCAGAGGGAGACGGCAATTTCCGGGTCGTTGATATCCGGAAAATAATTGCGGTGATGCTGGCGGATTTTCCAGCCCGCGCGTTCGAAAAGACCGAGGGTGGCCTCTTCAAGGGAACCTTTGGGCACACCGAGTTTGATGACAGGCTGATTCATGGATAAACCTCCTTGGGATCAAAAACTCTGGGGCAGCAGAACGCGACCCCCGCGTCCGTCAGTTCACGGGAAAAGCAGGAACGGAAACCTTCGTGGCACGCCGCTCCGCCGATCTGTTCGACAAGCAGCAGCAGCGCATCGCCGTCGCAATCGATACGGATACCCTGCACCTTTTGTACATGCCCGGACGTGCCGCCCTTGTGCCAGAGCGAGGAGCGGCTGCGGCTGTAATAATGCGCCTCGCCCGTCTCCAGGGTGCGTTGCCAAGCTTCCTGGTTCATCCAGGCAATCATGAGCACCTCACGGGTTTCGGCGTCCTGGGCGATGGCGGCCACAAGCCCCCCGCCCTTGGAGAAATCCGGCGTGATTTCAGTGGTCAGTGGAAAGTTCATTGTCCTGCTCCAGGGTGTTTTTCCGACAGGTGAGGCGGATAGTACACGAAACACGCGCCGCATAAAACGCAATTTTCGCAAGAAAAGCAAGTGCCAAAGCAGGGCAAAAAGGTGTATAAGCGCATGAACACAGCGCATGAACACATAACGGCCGCAGGCAGAGAAAAATGTATGCAGAGAATTCCGTTGAACTCCGCCGAACCCGGCATGGTGCTTGCAGAGCCTTTGCTGTACAAGAACGGCATGACGCTTGCCGGCGCAGGGTTTGAACTCACCGGCGCCGCTATTGAGCGTTTCCGGCTGGCGGGGGTTGCCGTCGTCGTTGTTGAAGGAGGAGCCGGGAGCCGTTATGTTGAGTTGGAGCAGATTGCGTCCAAGCTGACATTTTTATTTCGCCGTCAGACAGAGAATGCGTTTATGATGGGATTACAAGGCATACTGGCAAAGCATTATGCCGAAAAAACCGCAGCATTGAAAGCCGCCGAAGAAGAAGCGCAGGTTGCCAAGCAGACCTTGGCGCAGGAGACTGTTGAAACGGCCAAGGCATCGGGCAAGGGAACAGCATGAGCGATCTTGTAACAGATTTTAAAGGCAGGATGCTTGCTGTGGGGCGCTTGCCGGCGTTGCCGGCAGCCCTGTATGAAGTCGCCCGGATAATGGAGTCGCCCAACGCCTCTACTGATCAGATTGCGCAGGTTATGAGCTATGATCAGGCGCTAACCTCGCAAGTGTTGCGCATGGTGAACTCTCCCATCTACGGGTTCCCCGGCCGTATTTCCAACTTGCAGCACGCGCTGACGCTTTTGGGTTTCAATGTGATACTGGGCGTGGTCATTTCCACTGCCGTCTTTGACGCCATTAACACCAGCATGATGGGATTGTGGGAACACAGCCTGGGCTGTTCACTGTGCTGTGCGGAAATAGCGCGCGTGACCCAGCGGAAAAATCCGGAAGGCTTTGCCGTTGCCGGATTGCTGCACGATATCGGCAAGTCTGTGTTTATTCTGCAGATGCCCGATGCCAAGACGGAAATTGACGCCCTGGTGCAGCAGCATGATATCAGTTTTTATGAGGCGGAAAGCAAAGTTTTGGGTGTCAGCCATGACAAGATCAATAACTGGCTTGGCGAGCATTGGAATTTGCCTCCGATGATCCGCGAAGGCATGGTGTATCACCATAATCCCTTGTCGGCGCAGTTGTATCCGGAGGTGGCCGCCGCAGTGCAGGTCGGGGATTTTCTGGCCCGTTTGCACAGTTGCGGTTTTGCCGGCGATGAAGGCGTGAACGCCATAGACCCGCGTTCGTTAAAACTTTTGGGCATGACCCAGCAGCGCCTTGAAACTCTGCTGGATACCGTTGGCGAACAGATGCTCTCGGTAATAGCAGGATATAAGGGTTGAAATGGCGGTCGAACATCCCTATGCCTCTGCGCCCTTGAACGTGCCTTTCCGGGCGGCTCTTGTCTGTGCGGATCCGGATATCCGTGATGCCTTGCTGGCTGCATGGCCGGAACCCGAAATTGCGTGGACGTTCTTTGAAAAAGGGCGCGACGCTGCCGGACTCCTGTTAATTTCCCCGCCTGATATCCTGCTGTGCGGCTTTGATCTGCCCGATATGCCGGGCATGCTGGTCGCCGCCCTGTTAAAAAGAGAAAACGTCTATGCTCAGGTGCCGGTGGTCGTCTGTCTGCATGAAAATCAGATAAACGGGGACCTGGGCCAGTTGGTAACGGACGCGGATGACTTCCTCGTTTTTCCCTGTTGCCGACAGCTTCTGCATACCCGGCTGGAACTGGTCAGAAGCAGGAACTCGCGCACATTGGACGCCAACCCGCTCACGCATTTGCCGGGGAACACCTCTATCATCAGGCGTACTCAAGGCTTGATAGATGCACGCCATGATTTTGCCCTTGGGTATTGTGATCTGGATTTTTTCAAGTCGTTCAACGACAAATATGGCTTTGCGCGCGGGGATGAGGTTTTGATGATGACCTCGCGCATCATCGTGAATTCCATCAAGGCGCTTCCGCTGGACTTCTCTTTTGTCGGGCATGTGGGGGGGGATGATTTTGTGTTCATAGTGCCGTGTGCTGACGCGGAAACCGTGTGTCGGAAGATACTCGACGCTTTCGACGAGATAGTCCCCCAGTTCTATGACCAGGAAGATCGCCAGCGCGGCGGCATTGTGTCCACGGACAGGCAGGGGGTGTTACGCGCATTCCCGTTGATGGCGCTTTCCATTGCCGTTGTTTTCAACAAAAATAACAGTTTGACCCACTATGGGGAAGCCTCGCAGGCCGCCATGCACCTGAAGAAGAAAGCCAAAGAATCACCCCGCAGCAATTACGTTCTTGATCTCCGCAAC
>Ga0123357_10007884_pt1 | contig 13234 bp, 16 predicted proteins | sample TergutEmb28metaG_FD_89873 | JGI IMG/M metagenome (GOLD analysis project Ga0123357, IMG submission 89873) | Embiratermes neotenicus P4 segment gut microbial communities from Petit-Saut dam, French Guiana - Emb289 P4 | ecosystem: Host-associated > Arthropoda: Insects > Digestive system > Gut ...
CAATAAGTGAGTAACAGCTGTCAAAGTTTCAAACTTCTCTGGCCATTATCTCCATAACCATTCAACTTTGGATATAGGTGTTTTGGGTTATATCGGTATAGTTTAACATAAGGAACACTCTCCTGAAGTCTGGCACATTCCTCCTGGGACACCCTGTATATCTTGAAGCTTTCACGGCAACAGAATTCAATGAACTAAATATATGTGCAGCACTTAAACATACCATGTTTGCTGGTGACAAATGTCTACATCTACTTCTCAGCCTCATTACATTATTATTTTATGTATGTGAACACATGTATCAAAGTTCTTAAGTCCTCTCTGTTACTTGTGATTATTGTAAGAAGGTGCCTTGTCACTGAATACTGTCCTCAGTTCATGTCCTTATCAAAACCATGGCACAGCCTTGAAAAGGTATGCAAGTAAGATGATGCAGAAATGTCATGAAATATTGAAAGAAAATAAAAATCAGTGTTCATTCTAAGTGAATTTAAAAATGACAGTGATATTGTTATAAAATCTCTGTCTGGTAGTAAACAAAGCAACACTTCAGATAATGCACATGACAGCAACCAAAAAATGTGGGGCATGGGCAAAGGTTTGGGGTGAGCAACCCCATTTTCCATTTAGTGGTCAACCTGATACAAATATTGGGTTGGCACACCCTAACAATGAGTTGAAATATTTTGAGCTTTCCATTAGACCTCAAATTATTGAACTAATAAGCACAGAAACAACATGCAATGCTCAACATTTTTTAGAAAATATGCCAAACTCAAAAATAAGTTTAAAAGTCCACCACAGGCATGACACAATAATGCTATTAGCATTCCTTTTGCTACAAGGAACTGACCAGAAACCTGACAACAAATGCTGTTTTTCCAAGAGGAAAATACTGGCAACTACCACACTTTGGAACTCTTTGTGAGAGTTAGTTCCAACTTCTACTCAAGTTCCATTATTGTGCTGACAATGAGGGTAAGATGAAGCAATATGTGGTACCAGGAGATTGTGGGAATCAAAACTTGATACCAAACCAGTGAATGAGAAATTTATCTGTGTCTACACCCCAGAGTGTGATGGGTCCATAGATGAGTCACTGACGATGTCATAGGGTTCATTTTCACAGATGGCATACAACTCCTTGAAACAGAATAATTTTGAATTAAATCTTTGAATTGTATACAGCTAATTCTGTGTGTGTGGAATTTTATCACCTATGAGGGATAGACTGCTGCTTTTGACAACTCCCTATCAAACAGTTCAATCACAGATACCATGTGACTAGAGAGTGTAAGCGGAGCTAACAATGTTGATGGAAATAAACCAACTGACATGACTCATATTTTAAGAAACAGCACTTCAGGGTTGAATTTCTTGGCAACCAGGCTATTTCACTTTATAAAGTGATTAGTCAGCCAGGTGGATGACTGGAGAATAAGAGCTGAATCCCAGCAATGTAAAGACATAATTGTTCCCAAAGCATCTACTAAAGCTCTGGTAATTACTCACCTCCATGAAGTGCAAAGGTTAGGAACATTTGGAACTGTAGTACCACACTCTTGTGTATATTCATGGTGTCATTCTTAAGCAATCCTTTCTAGTCAGCCTTCTTCCTTTTTACTGTGTGTAGGATATTCCTATCCTCCGTAAGTCCTTTTAACACTTCTTCATGTCTCACATGATCAGTCCAACTAATCTTCTCCCACTTTCTCCAGCACCACATTTCAAAACTTCCTCGTATTGCTGATCCAGTGTCCAAGTTCAGCACCATATAAAACTATGCTCAAATGTAGCATTTTACTAGATTCTTCCTTAAATTTAAGTCCAGTCTGCTGGTGAAAACAGCCTTCTTATTGCTGAAAGCTACTTTTGCCATTGCAATCCTGGATTTAATTTCCCATGTACATCTTGCACCAATTGCTATCATGCTAACCAAATAGTTGAAATATTCCACAGTCTCTGGCTGATTTCCTATATCATAATCTGTACTGGGGAAGGTTGCCTTGACATTCCCATCACCTTAGTTTTTTCCACATTAATTTCCAATACATAGCATCTGCCAATTTCAATTAATCTTTCAATCATAACTTGTAGCAACACTTCTTTCTTAGCCAGTAACACAAGGTCAACTGCACATTTCAGTGTGAATTACTTGTCTTCCTATTAAGTCTCCAAAGCTTTCATGAGCTTCCTTGTTAAGGTATTCAACATACAAGTTGAATATAATTGGTGACAAACAACATCCTTGTCTAACTTCTCTTCCACTCTTCACTCTTCTTGTCTCTGCCTGGTCCAGTTTCAGCTTAACACTCTGATCCACGTAGAATTGGCTGATCAATGTTCTTTTGCGCCATTTGGTACCAGTTACCTTTAGAATCTGCATTAATTTAGTCCAGTTTACATGTTCAAATACCTTCTGCCAGTCTACGAAGCATGCACACAATTCCTCAACTTTGTCCAAAGTTCATTCTGATAATATTTCCAGCATCCCAGTTGCATCCCGAGGTTCTTTTCCTTCTCTAAATCCCAAATGATCTTCTCCAAGCACATTCTCGATTTTCCTTTCAATCCTTCTTCTAGGTATCCACGCTACTATCTTGGCTTTATGTGCAACAAGGCTGACTGTGAGATGGCTGCTGCATTTTGTAGCTTTTGGCTTCTTCTCTAAGGCAGCTGTTGTAACTTTAGTACAATCTTTGGGACCCTCTCCAGTTTCATATATTGCTGATCAGCTGTCACTATTCTCAGACCATCTTCTCCCAGCAGTTTAAGTACATCCCCAGGACATCATCATTTCCTGAAGCTGTTGTATCCCTTATCTCCTTGATAGCTTTTTCCACTTTACTTCACAAAATACAAGGGCCTTTCTCATCTGAGTCTCCTTCCTCTTCGGGTTCAACTTTTAGGATTTCTGGTTGATTAGGTGATCATAGAGCTCTGTAATATCTCTCCCAAATTTTCTGTACTTGTCTGTTACCTAATTGCAAAAATAAAAGCAACAAAACTATAAGGAAAAAATTGTATATAGTGCTCCTGTGTGAGGTTGGTAATAGTCAGTCATTTAGGGAAGAAAAATGAACAAAAAAAAAATAAAAATAAAAAGGGCAGAGGGGTGGAGAAAAAGAAAAATATTCCTTATTAACCCTTTCATGGTGGATGCAAAACTCACTCAGGCATTTGCTGGAAAAATTCAGGGAATACTAATCTTGTGACTAGTGGTATTTAACAGTGGGGGAAAAAAAGAAGGGAAGTTGCATATTTTGTATTTGCTTTGTTTTTACAGAATTAAAAACATTAAAATGATACAAACATGAAAGATGTAAAAATATGTGTAATGTCATACAAGTACATGACACAAGTACTTTACTAATAACATACAAGATGAACCAAGTACTGGTATGGCAGCCACAGGTTTATATGTGGAAAAAGTAAAAGTGCATGTACAACACTCGGTGCAGGAATATAGAAGAAACTTTTACCATGAACAGCAGTCAGCCAGTACAGTTCCAACAGAAAACAAATTAGTAAGGTACCTGGAAGTGAACAGCCCTTATCATAACACACACACACAGCAACAGGACTCAAAAGAAGAGCACTGCTTTCTTTACAATTAGAAAGAATATAGAAAGTGACAGCATAAATTATAGTGTTACACCAAGGTTTTCTTCTGTGTTGAACTAGATTAACAAACAACACATTCATAACACATTAAAAGAGTAATCTTTTGCAATACATACAACTGTTTCTACTCTCACCTTCCAGCACTTAATGAGCTACTGGAATCATTACGCTGTCTGAGGCGACTAGATACTGGAACCGCCACAGGACTCGTTCTGCTAGGATGTGGGGAGCGTGGCCCACCCTGGCTAGACAGACTTCCTAATCCAGGAAAGGCAGGACTAGACTCAAACCCTGATGACTGCAGGTGGGGTGGCCATGTAGTCTGAACATTGTAAGTGGGTAGATTTCTACAAGAACAAAATAGTTCATTAGGCTTATAAAATATATGACAATGAGCTACACTTTTAGCTGTTAATAAAAAGAATGAACTCGGGAAGTGCACAGCACTTTTGTGGCTGTCACAATGTGTTTACTGTAACAAAATTCACAAAAATCTAAGGAAAGTATTCCGCAAAACATACAACAAAATACCACTAACCTAAAATGGTTATAAGCACTATACAGTCATGCTACACTTGATTTCTCAAGACCTCTGTGGCACAATTTACTTAACTACATGTAAACTGCTTTCTTTATCCATGAATATAAAGAAAAGCTATTTTAATTAGTGAAATAGCAACAGTGAGAACATGCAGAAACTGCGAAGATTCACGTCCTGAGGACATTATGCGATGTTGATAGTCACCTACATCTTGAAGGATTGCACTATCCTCCTATCAGAAATAAGCAGTCCCTCTACAGTTGCCTTACTCTCAAGTCTTGCAAGAAGGTACAATAACTGCAAAGGCACAACAATGGTCTGTCACAATGACTACCATCATATTGCTTCCAAACCTATTTCAATATTATTCCGTAAGTATACACTAAATTATGATTATAGAGTGCATCATCAAAACTTACCCGTTAGTATGTTCATCAGGTAAGTCGGGCACATTGTGGAAGAACACAGGTGGAGTATCTTGACTTTTGCTACTGACTGAACTACATGAACTGTTAAGACTGATGTTGGAACCCCGCGAACTAATGGCACAATCTGCATCGAACAGCATACCATCCAGATGCAGGTCAGAGTCATTTCGCAGAACAGTTGTAGCACTGCCTACGCTGCTCGCACCACTACTGCTGCTGCCACCAGCATTCTGTTTTGACTTTGAACGTGGAACCACACTATACTCATCCCCTACCAGATGTTTCAGAAAGTAGAAACAGAAGAAAAATATTTCTTCTCCTTTACTTAATCGATCAACAAGATTGTGTCCAAAGAGCATCCAGTCATATGCAATGGTAAAGTACAAAATCTGGTTGGCATTAAGAGACTGATGGACAGCACCATCTGCCCACAGTGAAAGGCGCAACAGTGAAATGAACAAAGGAGTCCGATCCCAACCACTGATGCAGTGAATAAGAAGGCCTGTGTTACTATCTTGCAAGTAACGTAACATTAACTTCATGTAATTCTGTGTCAATTTGACCAGGTCCCACCCCTGTAAAATGTAAAAAGTAATAACAGAGTTACTTCTAATATTAGTGCTTCCTATAGTACTACATAATGTACATAGAGAGCAAACATGAAAGCTTTTCTATGCTACATGTGTACATATATCTACTGGAAATACATATGTGAATATACATTTTCTAAGACTCATATAATCTAAATTAGCATACAGGAATAAAATTAAGCACAGAATTGGTAAAAGCTGTCAAATTTTCTAATATGCAATATTCAAATGCTAGAAACCAAAGTCCCCCCCCCCAAAAAAAAAATAATTTAAAAAGTATTGTCTCCTGCATTTTTGTCTCATTTGAATTACAATTTTTGTTTCAAGCTTAATTCTCCACATACAGAGTTCCCTCATTCCCTTGTTCACTGTAAGTGAGCAACGTAGGATAGCAGATAATGAGGCTTTGCATGATTTATGTCACCTACTACTGTTACTGTATTGAAATACAGGAGGTATGTGGGGCATGCATACAGCAAAGAGAGGTAAAGGGAAAAGACAAAATGTAGACAATATTTTAGTGGAGGAACTGCCTGAAAAAATGGACACTCAAAGAAATGAGAAACAGATAGGACAATACTATAATGAATCTCTGGGACATCAGTATTGGATGTAAAAAAAAAAAAAAAACTCAGGATCAACATGCTGTGAGAAAACTGAATAAGTGAATGTGTGTTGAGACACACCAACTCTACCTAAAACTTGTCAACTTACCATAATGTACACTGCTCCCACCGCAACCCCACAAAAAAAAAAGTATGGCTATTCTTTGCCTAGTTTGGTAAAACTGATTCATGACATTACACAAACAAAATGCACACACTTGTTCCTTAGATACTGACATCATAAAATCACACTTCATATTCCTACACGTTATGGTCCACAAGGGCCCATCATCAGGGAATCTAACCAAAGTAATACAGCATGAAACCAAATTAGTCACATTTGTATACAACTGACATGGTGTAAATGAGTCAAATGGTTAAAATGCAGGCATTTCTATGTAGAGTTTTTGTATAAATGTGATGGATCTTGATATACTGGAAACTAATATTAAAAAACATTAAAATAATTAAAACAGAAACATGAACAAACATTTCAAACAAATAAATACATAAATGTACAGACATACAAATATTTTTTTACATTAATATCCAGTATTACACAATCCATCAGATTTATCCATAAACTCTACACAGAAATGCCTACATTTTAACCATTTGACTCTTTTACACTACATCATCTGCATACAAAAGTGACCAGTTTGGTCTTATGCTGTATTAACTTGGTTTGATTCATGTTGATGGTCCCTTGTGCACCCAAACATGCAGGAATGTGAAGTGTGATATTACAATATAAATACCTATGGAACAAGTTGGTGCAGTTTGTAGCTTTAGTGCTGTGAATCTGTTAACAATAATGCACGTAATGAACAATATAAAGTGTGCTGAAACTGCACTACAGATTATTAGCATATCATCTACTACTGGCAGTAAGCTTTCGGTGCACTAGTTGGCAGGTTGTTAAGAACTTAAAAAGACTAGAATCTGTCACTTTAAAAATAAAATCCACTCAGGAAGGTTCAAAACCATTTTGAAAGTTGTCACATGTTGCTGCAACTCTCAACCAGAATGACTGGCTGTATGACAACTCCCCACCAGTTCTGATATTTACTTTGACAAACAACAAATTAAATCCAAAGCTATTGAGAAGTACCCCTACATTAATTATTTCTGCTGGATTTTCTTTAAGCAGTTCCATGTACTGGGATGTTCCTGCACCATGCTGTAGTTTTATGATCACCTTGTTATAATTTGCTGACATCACTGTCTTGTCTTCATTTGCTAAACTGCAGCTCTGAAACCTCAGACAGGAAAGTGACAAGCATAGTGGTATGGTATGGCTCTTAAACCGCGTGTTTAATTTATGCTTTCTGTAAACGTGATTCCTTGCATCACTTGTCCACTTTGTTACTGTACATAATACACAATGCCATTACCTTGTACTTCTCCCAGTCAATTTTGAGTTGGGAAGATACAGCATCATTTGGCACTCCAATCGCAGCATCTACATGAGACTGTGTCCAATCAAATACCAGACCCTTGGCAACATAATCATTATCACGGTATTCCTTAAAAAACTCACATCCTGGATATGGTAGGGATATGATTGTGAAGTCAGAGTAACGATTCTCCTTGTCTGCTTTCTCTGATGAAGTTACACTGCAAAGTAAATACACGAATGCAAGCAGGGCGAGGACACACTGAAGTAGACCAAATCAGACCCGTCAGATTGTTCTGAACTTTGATAACAGATTTAAATGCCAACAATCCAATTGCATAAATCAGGGGCAGACACAAGTCTCATTTCGCAAAGGCAGTAGAATGATTACTCATGTGCCATTTTATTCCAGGCAGGACATGCAATAGTACAGCAAGTATGTCAAATTTCACCACCAAGTTAGTGCAGAATAAACTGCTCCTGCATGGTTGAAAGGATAAACAGCACACTACCAGGAATATTGTCCAGAAAGTGTTGGGGGATATCTGGAAGGAGACAAGACAAAAAGGTTATCATTATTATTTAATTATACAAGTATAAAAATCATCCTACAAGAAATTCAGTTATAAATGTGGGAAAACGCTGAATTCTTATCTTATTTCAGTTATGGGATAAATCCTAAGGCTTGTACTCATCAATCATCCCCATATTATTGCCACAATTAGTACAGTTGCATGCACATCCCTGCTGACTGGAACATAGCACCACCCTGGTTTCTGTGGCAGCTTGTACTGACCATTCTGACTGAGATGGACTGCACTTTGTGTGACTGGTCTGGAACTGCTTCAGTGTGTCCACACCCTTAATTTCCTAATTCATCTGCAGAAGAAAGTAGAAGCTAAATTTTCCCTTGTATCACACCACCAAGGTATTCGTAAAAGGTGGAAGCATGTTGTCACCTAGGCATACTGAACACTTCGGTATGCACAGGCTACTGTGAGGATCTGACAAAAGATAAATTAAAATTTTTAAAATTATTTCAGAATGTCTATGGCCTTTAAAGAACTGTATGAGATAAAATAAGATACTTGTCTGGGAAAATCTAAATTACCCAAGGAGATATTAAATGAATAAACTGTTCTGTGTTGAATATTTCCTTTCAGTCACCATGGGGTCTGTCTCCTATCTCAAAGCTCAGACAAAACTGGTGCTGCAGTCACCCATCAGTCTACCAGTCTGCCAGCCACAAGAGGGAAAATGTGACACCAATTCTGTCTTTGGAACCTCTCATGCAAACAATCAACTGTGTGGAGACCCTGTTTATGACATTCACTTAGCAGCAGACCAGTCACCAGAGGTCATATTTATATTGTGCATGTCTTCAGATCAGCTTCAACACATGCAATACGGCATGTAAATGTACAGAAAACAGGTCATGTTTATATTGCAGATGTCTTCACAGTTGTTTCACGACACCCAATATGTACATAAATGTTTGTTTAGTTTATTTAGCAACCTCTGTTTTATTAAAATTTTAGGAAGTTTCTACCACGATCCAGAGATAAAATTTGTCTTGTCTCACCCAGCTCCCCCATTTCTCTGGCAACTAACATACTGCCAACTGGTCATACTGCACTGTGATATGATGCCAATAATTTAAACAGACACAATGTGACATGCATACTATTTCTACACCTTTATCAACCAGCTGTATGGCCCAGTGAAAACAGCGAACTGTGAATGGCAAGAGGTCAAGTTTTCAGTGCTGTCATTTTACTGGAGGAGGCAACACTTTTCTTCAAATAAAGCAGGTGTTTGAATAACCTGATAAGAGTGGCTGAACTCAAAATGATTAGAATATACTTGCAAAAAAACCCACCAGGTAATATCTATTTTTTATTGCACACCACAGTAGAAATGTTTGCAAATGGCTACACAACCTCAGTGCACAAGCAACTCCGCCCTGAACTTCCCCTATCAATTTTCATGCTGTCAAGAAGAGATCATGCTGAAAAGAATAATAATCTATTCTTGGCACAGGAATTATTCACACTGTACCAACAGACTTACAGATGTCAAAATAATAACTTCAAAGAAGACTTCGCTAGTTTATTGACTAAATTTAGTTGGTTTACCTAATGATGTTGTTAGTATGTCAACTTACACATACAGTGTTGATGTTAGAATGACTGGTGAATGCTGAATTGGAAAGGACACGAATGGAAACAGTCACAGCCTATGATACGTACCCAGCACTTGCCTGGAGGGATGAAGAAAAACCACTAAAATTCTGTCTTTATATATGACGTTTCAGGTGCGATTCAAGCCGAGTACCTCCAAAGTACCCTTCTAGAATGTTACCACTATGCCATCCTACTCAACTGCTGTCTGCAGTAATGAAATAAGGATCACTTCTGGAAGAGCGAATACTTACTACACTCCAAACTTAACTTTCTTCTTCTCAACCATGAAATCAATAATGGTCCCAACATTCAGTGTCTTTAGAAGACGAATGTCCTGACTTCGCACCCTGTCAAACAACTGCCAGTCCTTTTGGGTCTGTGCTGCATCCATCAATCCTTCATCTCCGCCTTCAGCATTGGTTTCCGTAACAGAGAAAAGGTAATCAAAACCAGAGCGGCCATAAATTTCTGGACCTCCAGATAACGTGGATGATCTGTACAAAGGATGAACACATAAAACATCATAGATGCTGCAAATATAGATGGAACTCTTCAGTACTAATAAAATCAGTTCTCACCTGCATATGTGTTTCCCACGATACAGGATGACTGGAAGAGGAAATCTTGCCCGACAACGTGCAAATCTAGACTTCCCAAAAAGTTCACGCAATTTAGATGCATCATACATGTTCTCATAGATTGTGCTGGTTGTGCGAGGTGGCTCCACGGAGCGCAGAGAGCTACCAACATTTGTAGAGGGATGCTCATACTCCAAGACAATTAAGTCACTTGGATAACTTGCACTTAGTTCTCCTGCTCTATTGCTTATAACCTCAATAAACAGAAAAAACACAAGTTATTAACATGCAGACAAATCCAGCCCACATCTTAGTCACTAGATTAAATGATTCTGGCTCCTGCTGAAATAACGCTAAAGAAAACACACTATAAATTGTGATTCAAATAACAAAAAGACAAAACATGTGAGTTTTGATAAAGGATTTGTAATAAGAATTGCTAGAGCATGGAATTCAACCCTTTCATTTCCTATGTCCACAATATGTCAACAAGCCTCTAATGTTGAACTGGCTCCTATGCTAACACACAGTCACAGCAGTTCCTATTTGTTTCCTACCATCCAATGGGCAAACATTCAACTCCATGCTGAAGTATCCCTCCCAGCATCTAGAATATCTGTTTTAGGGTGGAAAGCGCACCATCTTCAGAACAGGTTTCTCTGCTTCAACTTAATGTTTTCTTGCATGAAAAGAGTCTATACACATAAAAATAACGTGGATCAGCTGTAGGTAAAGTTTAAAATAATAAGGGAATGGAAAACATAAAAGTCATGCTTCTTACATTATGTCATAAGCACATTTCATCCCAAGTGTGATGGCTGTGAGTATACACATAACGTCAAAAGCCCTTAAAAAAAGATCTCCGAATTCACACACAGTCAAAGTACTATATGACAGCATTTCAAATGAATATGAATTTCAACCTGAAAACTTAAAATCAGTCAATCCCCTGAAGAATACTTTCCTACGTACACTGTTAATTGTGCACATTACTATATCTATGGAAGAGACACTTTCTTGACACAATTACAGCTGCTCAGTTAGTCAAGATATTCCCTGCACTTTATGGAACCCGTAAGATTCATTACCATGTTCACAACAGCCTGCCACTGGTACCTATTCTGAGCCACAGAATCCAGACAACACCCTTCAATCTATGCACATGTCTCCAAGTTACCTCTTTCCTCCAAATGTATGTATATTTTGCTAATACTTACAACATAACTATAATCCAGTGTGACTAGTTCCAGGCACTGCTGCATGACATTTTGACTCTGAAAGTAAATACTTTTATTACTACATCATGTCGTTGTGGCAGTGGGGGAAGGTTTTTAGTCAAAAAGACACAAAACAGTCAATAAATATTTCAATACAAGAGAAACAAGAGAAGACTAATATACAAATATGCATGAAAGATAAGATTCATGTAAGAGTACTGAAATTTGGGGTGCACTAATCCCAAGCAAGAGGCCTCTCCTCTGCATTAAGTTATTTTTTTTTTAAAAAAAAAAGGACCTAATGTGAAAGTGGCCTCATGGTTCATCCCACCTGCATCCTTCCAATTACCTGTGCCATTTGTCACTGCTTTTGTAATTACTGTATTGTACTGATGATAAAAATGCCTGTCTCTGCCATTCCCACTTTATACTAGCAATAATCAAACACATGATGCGGTATGAAAATTATAACTAATAATACAAAACAGTAAACTTACTTTTCACACACATGGTAAGATAAGAATATCACTACCAACTGTGCGTGTATGCAGCTAAATGTAGCTGGTTTCAAGTCACCTAGCTGGCTGTGCCTGTTTTGCAGGGGTCAACATACTGAGTGTTACACTGACCCCTGTCCTATATGCGCAATCAGTTATACAGATAAGTACAAACAAGGTTCAACAGTGCCAATTAAACACTTCATAAAGAAAAAAAGAAAGTCCCATAAAGAAGGGAATATCATATTTTGATACAATTTTATGTAAAAAAGGAGAAAATACCACATTCATCCATAAACAATTCACTGCACGATACTAGTGCAAGGTCAACATTATATATCATCAACATATATAAATAAATAACAAACATGAAAGTTAATGAATGATTTTCATAAAGTAAAATTCAGGAACTATGTCGATTTTATAATAATCCTAGATTTGGCATGCTGACTATATGATTAGCGCTATAAAAACACAATGTCATAATAACACAAATATACACAAAACTTTTCACACAATAATTATGGTGTCAGGTTGATTTTTACATAGTAATACAATTGTTGTGATAAGGGTGTAAGAAAGAGGTCTCCTTCATAAGAATGATAATTCAAGACATTTGAGTGTTGTCCTTTTTTTATATATTTACACCCGATGATCATCCTTAAGGGTCAAAACATGTAGTATTATAAGAGGTAGTGTTAACTAAAACTGTCATTCAATGTATACTGATGTTTACAATCACATACAACATACTCCTTTGTGATTGTCTATTAACTGGCAACTAGTTTTATCCCCAAATATGTGTCATCATCTGGTCATTATATAAGACATATATGCATGGTCTGATGACAAGTACTTGGGGTTAAAACTAGGGGCCAGCTAATAAATGATTGCAGAGGAGGAGGATGTGTGCGCTTGTAAATATATCCGTGTGAGTGTAACACAAAAAAGGACGTTTCATATCAATATTAAAATGGTTTCTATTGTTAAGAACATAACATAAATTTTTACATGCATGTTTCCACACCAAGCCATTTTATACCTCAAATGGCTGGTTTAATTTGGTTGTCATCAATGTTGCTGCTAAACTTTTGATCTGGTACCTAAATTCAAAGAAAACTTATGCACCCCTAAGTGAAATTGTATGCATTTACGCTAAAGGCCCTAAAACTTGCTTTAAAATTACTTCCTCTAATTTCTATGTTTGCTGAACATCTTTCAGTGATCCATTTTAATTCTTCTATAAGACAGATGCTATTGTTATTTGAAAGAGAATGATTACAGATGAACCAGAGGAAATATATTTAGGACACAGACTACATATACATCACGATACATTCTGTCTCTCTTGAAGTCTAAAGTTAAGGGAAAATTTATTTAACGTGGAGTGTAGCGAAGTGCAATAAAGTGAAGTGAAGTGAACGAAGCAAAGTGAAGTGGAATGAGGTGAAGTGAAGTGCAGTACAGGAAGGGGGGGGAATGAGTCTTTATGGAAAAGGTTTACAGGAGTAGTAAGTGATGAGAAGTGAAAGACTGGGGTGAAAGCGCGAGTGAACTAATGATTGTAAAATAAAA
>Ga0123357_10007885_pt1 | contig 13234 bp, 12 predicted proteins | sample TergutEmb28metaG_FD_89873 | JGI IMG/M metagenome (GOLD analysis project Ga0123357, IMG submission 89873) | Embiratermes neotenicus P4 segment gut microbial communities from Petit-Saut dam, French Guiana - Emb289 P4 | ecosystem: Host-associated > Arthropoda: Insects > Digestive system > Gut ...
AGTTAGTCGCAGACTCCTGAAGATGGTCGTATTAACGGCCGAAACATGTTGAGCAATCAATGAGTATTGAATAAAAAATAAGTGGCATCAAGTTGGTTTTTTTCTCTTTACGCAACTATAAAGATGATGCACGGTCCAATAAACTTAAGGTACAATATTATATTTAATAATACAGTTAATCGAACACACTCCCTAAAGTCCTGCTTCTGACAGACTAGTCATCTCTCTGTCAATTGGGTCACTGGTCATTTTAGAATGCTGCAATATCTGCAGATATTAATTAACATTGAATTTAGACGTTAAAAGCTGACAGCAGAACGGAAAATCATGATAAATGTTTGCAAAATTCCAAACGGTTTTTAAACCCAGCCCCCAAATTCCACATGAACAGACCAATTGCTCTTCAGCCTGCAACAATGATGCTACTCCAACCCAACCACACTGAAACTCCAACACATATCGAACCAAGATATGTGCAATCTCATATTCACAATAATATAATTTATTAACAAAGCAGTACCAATCAAACAACAAAATATACTACACACATGAGGACACAATAATCACAAAGCAGAAAACACCTTAACAGTCAGTATCAAGAGAAATTTTCTTACCAAATACAACAAAGCGACTAAGCACATCACATCAAACACACACCACAACATATCATAATGTACGATAATGCTAAATCCTCCGCTTTTACATAAAAATACCACCAATATGGTAATTCAACAGAATAGTCGCAAGCTACTGGTGATAGATTTATTAAGGTCCGAAACATGTTGAACACATTAGAAGTGAAAGAATTAGCAAGTGACGCATGCATTTTAGCGTAGTCCTGTGCCTTCCTCCAATGGAGCTCACCTGAGTGAGATTAACTTCAAAATGTGACTTGAAAACGTAATCATTTTCCATTTTGCTCACCACTGTTAGCTAGTTATGATTTAATTTCTACTTAATGTGTTAATTTTTAAAGCTAATAATTGTCTAATGATTGTGAACCAACATGAAAATGCATACATAAACAAATACATAAATACTTATACAAACATATTTAAACATACCTACATAATATGAAAGTATTTACGTACATACTTACACAAACATTTTCATATATACATACAGAACATACAAACGTAAAAATAGCAAATGTATTCCAAAAACTTCCAACGAAAGTCTCTGCACCTTAACCGGTATAACACCTGCCGGGATTAAGACTGAGGAAACGGCTATGTTATAGAACCTCATGACGAAAGGGTCAAGACCACAATATTGACTACGAAGTACAACCAGAAGGCTGCTTCAATTTGCTCAGTCAGGATCACTGACCGAAAAGCGGAACACACCATACAAATATTTACAGACGGTAGCAAGAGCGAGCACGGGGTTGGTGCCGGCATAGCAATATGTATACAAAGCAAACTGCATATCAAATAAGGTTTACAATTTACAATAGATGCTCCAACAACCAAGAGGACCCACTGGCTATAGCTAAAGCATTAGAAGCAATAGAAAAATCACCTATCAATGAAAACTTCGCAAGAACAGTAACAGTTCACAGACAGCAGAATTAATCTTAAATCCCTGAAGAAACCAAAAATCACAGTTAGCGCACAGTAGAAATTGGGAAAAAAGCAATAGTGTTTGAAAAACGGAACTGGACAATTGTATTTACCTGGAAAAAGTTCACACAGTGAAATAAGGGAAGGAGCTTGCTGACAAACTAGCGAATGAAGCCGCCAGGAAATTGATATATACTTTAACAGAATCCTAAAACGTGAAGTAGCTCACTCAACACGTGAAATACCGGAGTATAGCTACGTGGCAAACTCAATGGAATCAAACTTACAAAATCGTTAGAAACAAAAGGGGTTTTCCCAATTTTCAAGGACAGTTTGAAAACCAAAATTAAATTAACACCTAATTTCAAAGCAATCACAACAGCGCACGGTAAAACAAAGGCATACTTACACCGATTCTAAATAACAGAGTCTCCAGAATGCCTTTGCGAAGGCGAGAATCAAACTGTGGACCACTTAATGTTTGACTTGCCAATTATAGGGAGAGAGGGAGAGAAAACCATAAGAAAATTTTCAAAACAAGATAATTGGCCGGTGACAAACGTGAACTGGTGAATAAATTCATTAAACACTTCCTTGAGTTTACGGAAAGAATAAATTTCAAAAGAAAATTTGCACTCATTAATTTGTTGAAATAATTACAAAAGTACAATCAAAAAATAAAATAGAGGTCTCAGACGTATGTATGTATGTATCAGCGACAACACATAACAACGGAGTGCACAGCACATACGAACAGCAAAAGCTAATATGCAATAATAAGTTTGTATGAATATATCACAAATATTTGTAAACCCATACGCTAAGTATATAGCGTTAAATAAATATAATGGAGCACGCTGCTAATAAATTATATATAATAAAATTAATAATAATTTATACATGAATATATATATATATATATATATAAAATTTAGGCCGAAACACGTGCAACGTTAGTGTTGAAAGAAACATTAATCCACATCTCAGATGTGGCCGATAAAAGTAACAAAATATTCTCACTGTTCTAACGATGGTTTTCCCCCTACATTTAAACAGACAGTTCACAATTGTCACTCTCCTAAATCACGAAATCTATTTTTGTCGTACGTTTGTACAGACAGTTCACAATTAACTCACCAATAAACACCACTGAACTGAAGACATTTCCTACAAGCAGTACCACAAATGCCGGCATTAAGTGAGAAACAGAGAACACGAAAAACATGCCTTCAGTTGCTTCTCTAAATCTGTCTTCTCTCCTCAAAGATGCTCGATGCTGCAGTTCTGCCCAGAGCCGTTCCAGCAAACCGGCTTCCAAATATCGTCTCATTAGAATGTTGAATCTGTCAAGAAGTGGATTTCCCTTCTTAAAATATATTGCTCCATATTTTGAAACTAGGGTTTCATCAATGGGACAGAATAATTTACTGACATCCACAGTCCCCAATTCCTTAGCAAAATAAGTAGCCAAAAATAGATCATTAATAATAGCAATGTCTCTTTTTGTTATCATTCGTTCAACACACATTCGCATATCACTGCAGTCTTCCTTATGTTTCTTAAGTTCAAAAAACCTAAGCAACTCCGGATAATTTACAGTTGAAAAAACATATTGTAGACTTGAATAGTACCCGAATACTACCTCAGAATTAAGGAGTTCGTCTAAAGTTTCTATCTTCTTTTCGTATTTCGGTTCCACCAGATAAGAAACAAAGAAAGCTTGGAATACAGTGCTAATAGCGAAACAAAAACAGACATAAAGAAGGAAAAAAGTTCTGAAACTAGACGTTATGGGCTGCTGTGGAACAGACACTGCCAGAAATACAGCCCAAGTATTTTGGAAACAGCTGGACAGTGACTGATATGTGTGTGTCTCATTACACACAGACCGGTAGCGACCATTACCGGCACACCAGAACACAGTTGCTGTTAGCAGCAGCACAAGGCCAATTGTCAACCACACAGACAGCGAGAAAGTTGTGAATAACTTTTCAGTTCCAGGAATAGCGTTTGGACAGGGAACAATTGTCTTAAATCTTCCATGGATATAGGGGATTGTACAGTCAAACGAAGACGTCAAAAGAACAGGGCTCAGAGGAACAATTCCTCCCACAACTTCAGATAAATCGTCTTCTAACTCAGAAAACTCTCTTACATATGATTCGAGTTCTATATTTAGTGACGGTGGAAGGAAAACATATGTCAAGTTCAACTGCTCACATACAAATTTAATTATCTCAACCGATAAGCCCGTCATTTTGTACGCAGTACTGCCATCATTCTGTGTGAAATTTTCTGTTATAATCACATAGGGGTCAATTCCTACGGTGCCTACTTTAATGGGACAACCCATGAAATTCTTTGGAACTTTTGGAGGGTACAAATCTGCATTATGTGAAAATCTGCCATTATTTTCAAAGACCCATTCATCCAGCAGAATGACGTCCTGTACCTCTCCACACACTCCCAATTTAAATGGGAACCAAGTGTACAAGTTCAGCCTGTCAGCTGATGTCTTTGTGTTGCTTAAAGCATGCAGTGGACGATAGGAAAATTGGTTTGGGATCAAGACAACCACGTTGACAATTCTGGCCACCTGCCACAATAAGGAACATATGTGAGCTGCCAGTAATTGTGCAGTTTCATTGTTGCTGTCAGTTGCCACCACAAGAAACCTACCTCGAGGGTTCCACGATGAGCTGTATTTCAGATTTTCCAGCTGATTTTCAAGCGTCTCGTTTAACTTGCCCTCCTCTCCGTTCCACACAAACAGAATATAACTGTGCTGTAAAACTGATCTGTCTGCGTTGTCATCCACTTTTAGACGGAACAGTTCAATCGGCCATCTTGTTCCCTCGTGTAACTTTCCCAGCAATACGCTCACCATCTGCAGATCGTCCCTCTGTGGCAGAGGATGACTGAGAGCCCTGCGGACGACGTCCGTCGTTGTGCGTGACATCGAGACAACGAGAGGTCTTGCTGGTGCGAAGTGTCGGTGTGCGATGTTCCACACACACAGGACAGCGTGCAGCTGGTCTGTAGACAGCGAGATGTCTGTCAGCGCTAAAGGAATTTGAGTGACCGCAGTCAACAGCAGCAGCTTGCTGAAAAACATGTCTGCTACCGCCATCTGCAAACAGAAGTGCATTGCTTTATAGAAGAGTTGGCGAATCATCCGAATTCCAAACTTAATTATGCTTTGATTAAGTATTTATTATCAGGGGTTAGTTTAATGTGACTTATGTTATTTCGGTACAACTATTGGACAAATTTTCTATTTCCAAGTAATTTTTAATGCCGAATGTGAATATAGAATTAATCGGACCCAGAGACGGTAAATATTTTCAAGTGTGTAAGTTGTCACACAGAGTAGCCTATAGCCATCAAATTGAATGGCAGCAGAAACACAAAATTCAACGCTGCTGTGATTTAACGAATTTAAATATCTCTATGTTATGCAGTGAATTTGATTTAATTTCGGTTTCAGCATTTCCTTCCTTGTAAATATTCGAAACTCAAAAGTTAACACCATTTGTGTCTTAGCATTGTGCGAATTGAGGTAATGTTTGTGTAGCGCGTATCCCCAAATCAGTGACATTCTGTAAGCAGTCCGCAGTTCCACCCTTCCGCAGAAAGCTACGTAATTACGTTGCTGCAGCAGCTAGCTTATGTGTGTTGTGTATAGCATTTTGCTGCTGTCTGTGCTACATACATACTGCGTAGTGCAGTTGGGCTGCTTAATGGAAATATTCATCTGAATGTTCTGTGTGAATCACAAAATTTCTTGTACTAGTGGTCCTTACTTCTGCAAAGCCGGAATATATTATTATTATTATTATTATTATTACTATTAGCTTTCACGCCACAGTCCCATGAACCCAAACCCTTTCCCTCCCAACTTTCAACTATCCTCTCTGTTTCTCCCCTCCCTGCACGGTATAACTGACAGCGTCCTTCGGTATGTCTTCTTCCAACCGCTGGACGTTTTCTCGCCAGTTAACATAATTATCTCCAACTTTACACAAAACTCAACACAAGATATATTTAATTACTTTACAGGAACTTCATTCCAGCAAACCGTGTGTGACTTTCTACTTCTTCGCAAGGAATCGACATTCACTAACTAACCAAAAATCGAACTACATGGAACAGATTACTTCTTTAAAGGCTCTCAATTTCCCTCTTTGTTACAAATTTCCACTTTGTATAGCATCAAAATATCCATAAAAATATTTTTAAAGCCCCCAAATTAATACTGTCTGATAAAAACCGGAGCTTCAGCATCTTATTCCTTAGAAACCCACTTTAGTAGTATCAATGACTCAGACCTGTGCGCGATCATTACCTTCCAGATGCCAAATCCCATATCAAATTCCCATTCCTTACATCGTTCCAAATGATCAATTCAAGTCCGAGACTCTGTGAAAAATTCCATAACGCGGTTTGCTGTTACGGTGTTGAGTTACTCGTAACTCTTCCAAACAACAAACTGGAAGACACCCCTTGTCGGTATTCCGCTACGGCTTATTCGGTACATTAAAAATTAACTTCTTTATCTGTACGCAGCCTTATCCATAGAAACCTGAGTGTAGGTCACAAAGTGCTGTCAAGGACTCTTTTAGTTCGTCTGGATATAAACTATAATTATTATTATTATTATTATCATCATCATCATTAATTTAAGTAATAAAGTGAAGTTTAGGGAAGTAGTGAAAACGAGCCTTTATGGGAAAAGTCTATATCAGTAGTAAAGTGGTGAGAATTGATGGGCTGGAGTTAATGCGTGAGTACAGTATGTGTGGGGTAAATACTGGAAATTGTATACAGTACTTTCTTACTTGGTGTTGTTTACCTTTTTTATTTGTTGTAGTTTAAGATGTCTTGTTTGTATTGTTGTTAGTTGTCTTGTGGGTATTGTTGTTAGTTGTGTTGTTTATATTGATGTTTGTTGTCTTGTGTGTGATGTTGTAGTTGTCTTGTGTGTGTTGTTATCTTATGTATATTTGCTGTACAGTGTGTGTATTGTTGTTTTTACTTTAGATACCGGACTGCTGGCTAGAAGTCATAATTCGGAATGTCCTGCGACCGGCCATCTCGACACAGGTTTTTCATTGTTTCCCTGTGCCTAAAAGCAAATGCTGAGATGGTTCCCAACATTCCAAGTTGCCACTACATGCTTCTCATGTAGCCCTCCGGACTTAAAATTAGATGTAAACAATTTCATGTTTTGTTTACATGTAAAATAACCACTGCCACCGGGTGACAAACCTATTGCAGTTAATATATAATATTATTATTATTACTATTATTATTATTAATAACAGTAGTGGTAATTTCTTATGTGATAATTGTTTCCCTCTTACAAAAGCGTGGCGCGTCCTCCGGTTACGGATGATGGATAGGCCTCCAATATGGAAGTTAGCTGGGAATATATCGAATTAGCAGTCGCGAACAACTGTCAATGAATGGTCCTCCAGCTTGGGAGGTGGGGTCGTGCTAACAACGACTCCCTGTTACAACATATCTTCTTACTATATGTTAAAAGACAAAGCCCCGGACCTTTTATGATAATTTGGTACTACACAAAGAACGACAGAATGCCATGAGATTTGGTACGTGGAAAGTTAGGAGCCGGTATGGGGCAGGTACATTTGTGGCAGCAGCAAAGGACTTGGGTAGTTATAAATTAGAATTAATGTGTGTGCAGGATGTTAGGTGGGACAGAGAGGGCACAATAAGAGTATGGGATTATAATTTTGTGCATGGAAAAAGAAATAAAAATCATAAACTTTGTAAATATTGTTTGTACTCCACACAATAGTATCGGTATTTAAGAGAGTAGAATGTTTTAGGTTTAGGGCTTCATATATAGTTCTGCGAGGTCGCTGGTGTAATAATATTGTTCTGAATGTACACGCACAAAGTGAGGTGAAAAGTTGTGCCGTGGTGAGACTCAAACCAGGACACATGGACCACGTTCGAGAATTTGATTTCATGTTAAACTTGCTTTCCCATCCCTCACCACACACTACTCCCTGTTCCTCAGACCGATTCCTTACCGATCACACTCATCGTGTCCACTGATCCTTCCAGTAATAAACAGTTGGGAAGTTCAAATCCTTGCAGCCGCAGCTGTACCAAAAATATTCGGGTGTGTTTTGTTGTACGTGTTCTAGGCTGGATTATTAAATAAGGCGATGTTTTTATGATGTTGTGTTACTGTTATGGTGGTGTGTTACTCTTATGGTGTTATGTTACTGTAATGATGTTGTGTTTCTGTTATGTTGATGTTTAACTCTTATGGTGTTGTGTTACTGTTAAGGTGTATTATTACTGTTATAACGAAGTGTTATTCTTATGGTGTTGTGTTACTGTAATGGTTTTGCTTTAATGTTATTTGACGTGTTACTCTTATTGTGTTGTTTTACTGTTATGTTGCCGTGTTACTGTTATCGTGCTGCTTTAATTTTATGGTGACGTTTTACTGTTATGGTGTTCTGTTATGTTTATTTTGGTTTATTACCGTTATGGTGATTTTTTATTGTTATGGTGGTGTGTTATTTTTATGGCGATGTGTTACTTTCATGGTGTTGCATTTTTGTTATGGTATTGTGTTACTGTTATGGAGATGCGTTACTGTTATGGTGTTGTGTGACACCTATTATTATGTGTTACTGTTATGGTGTTGTTTTATTCTTTTGGTGTTGCTTTACTCTTATGGTGAATTGTTATTCTTATGGTATTGAGTTACTGTTATGCTGATGTGTTACTGTAATGTTGATGTTTTGTTGTTTTGTTGATGGTTATTTTAATGGTGATTTTTACTGTTATGGACTTGTGTTATTCTTTTGGAGTTGTGTTAACGTTATGGCGATGTGTTACTGTTGTGGTGTTGTGTTACTGTTGTGGTGTTATTTTACTCTTATGATGAAATGTTACTCTTATTTTATTTTGTTCCTGTTATGATGTTGCGTTACTGTTATGGTTTTGTATTACTGTTATGTTGATGTGTTACTGTTATCGTGATGTGTTACACTTGTGGTGATCTTTTATTATTTTGGAGATGTGTTACATTTATGGTGAAGTTTTACTGATGTGGTGATTGTGTTACTGTCCTGGTTATGTGTTACTGTTATCGTGATGTGTTAATGATATGGTGATGTGTTAATGTTACTCTGATATGTTACTTGAAACCATAACAAATTTCCACAAGGATCGATGCAAAGTGAACATTCAGAAGTTAGTTTTTACGAGGAAATAAAAAAGATTTTTTAAATCATTTTCCTAAATAACATATGAAAATTTCCATTAGGAATTTCAATGTAAGTATTGGGAGAGAAAATATTTTAAAACGGAAGTTTTGTAATAAGAGTCTACATCAGAACAACAATGATAATGTTGTAAGAATAGTAAATATAACCACACCAAAAATTGTAGTTATTAAGAACACGAAGTTCCCACATCGAAACAGTCATAAACACACCTGGAACTCTCCTGATGGGAAGACACAACCAGATTGATCACATATTGATAGATAGGAGATGGCATTCGAGTACACTAGATATATGGTTTTTCAGGGAACTGACTGTGATACTGATCATTATCTGGTGGTTGAAATATTAGAGAAAGATGGGCGGTAAGTAAACAAGCAGCACGGAATTTTCATGGGGTAATATTTAATCTGAGGAAGCTAAATGAGCTGGATCTTAAGAAAGAGTATCAATTTGAGATTACAAAGAGATTTGCAGCTTTGGATATCTTAAGTGTTGACGAGGACATGAATAGGGCTGGGGAGAACAAAAAAGAGGAAATCAAATCCTCAGATAGAGAGTGTCTAGATCTTCAGTAATTGAAAAGGCATTTACCGTGGTTTGATGAAGAATAATTAGGTTCTTTTATCAAAATAAGCAGGCAAAACAAAGTAGATAAATGATCCAAACCAAAGCAATGTAGATGGTCGTAACAATGTAAGATGAGTTGCTAGCAGACATTTCAAGGATAAAAGAAAGTAAAACTGAAAGATAAAATTGAGGAACTTGAAAGTAACAGTAAGATCAACTTGTATAACAACTTCTATGACTTTAAGTAGGGTTAACAGCATAGAACGGATAGAGTGAAGATGATGAAGGTGATTGGTTTGTAGACTGCAACAGTATTTTGAATAGGTGGGGGAAATCTTTATCCCAACCATTCAATGTACAGGGTTTAGTGATGTTAGGCAGACAGAAATAATCACACCAGGACCATTAGTACGTGAGCTAAATGTCATTGAGTTTGAGTTGGCTATTGAAAAGATAAAATGTCACAAATCACAAGTTACTGATTAAATATCACGAAAATAATTTTAGCTGGGGATAAGGCATTTCGCCGAGATTCTTAAATAAAATGTTTCTATTTGGAATAAGGAGAATTGAATGATGAGTGGAAGTAGTCGATCACTGTACCTATGTATATGAAGGGCGATAAAACAGATTGTAGTAATTATAGAATCATATCGTAGTTGTAAACTAAGTACAAAATTTTATTATCCGTCCTGCTCTCAAGGTTACATCCATATGTAGAAGTTAATATTGGTGGTCATCAGTGTTGAATTCGACGCAACATGTCAAGTAGAGAACACTAATACTGCATTCGTAAATTAATTGCAAGAAAGGGAATATAATGATACATCGTATAAGTTCATTTCAGATTTAGAGAAAGCTTATAATTCAGGTAGGCGGGAGGTTTTATAAATTATTCTCAATGAGTTTGTTATCCACATGAAACTGGTAAGGATAATAGAAATGTGTCTGGCTGAAACGTAGAGCAGAGTCCGTGTAGGCAACAATTTGTCTGACAGGTTTCTCATTAGGAATGGTTTGAAACAAGGAGATGATTTACAATCATTGTTTTCAACATTGTTTTAGGGAAAGCTATAAGGGGGTTTTATTTTTTCAAGTTGATTTGTAATTAAATGATACACTGCAGTTTTTCGTTTATACCGATGATGTTAATATATTTGCAGGAAGCGTATTTAGTATAAAACAAAAAGATGAACTTCGGTAATGGCAAGTAAGGATAGTGGACTGTACTGTGCACAAACTTTTGTCATCCAGGTATTAATCCAAAAATTTTAAGATAAATATTATTCAAATATAATTTTGCCTGTCGTTTTTGTCGGTGTGAAATATTCAGTATTGCTTAATGTTCTGCATTGTTTAATGTTCTCTATTTTTTAATGTTATCTACTGCTTAAAGTCCTTTATTCATCAATGTTCTGTACTGCTTATATTCTCTGTTGTTTAATGTTATCTATAGCTTAGTGAATTTTATTGTTTAATGATCTGTATTGCTTAATGTCCTTTACATCTTAATGTTCATTAATGCTTAATGTTCTGTAACGCTTAATGTTGAGTACTGAATAATGTTCTTTACTGCGTAATGTTCTGTATTGCTTAAAGTTCTGTACTGCTTAATGTTCTGTATTTCTTAATGTTCTGTACTGCTTAATGTTATATGCTGCTTAATGTTCTGTAAAGCTTAATGTTTTCTAGTGCTTAATGTCCTTTACCGCTAAATGTTATCTACTGCTTAATTTTGTATATTGCAAAATATTCTCTACTGTATAATGTATTCTACTACTCATTATTATGTACTGCTCAATGTTCTGTACTGCTTAAAGGTATCTACTGCCTAATAACCTGTACTGGTTAATATAATCTAATGCTTAATGTTCTATACAGCTTAAGGTTATGTACCGGTCAATGTTCTGTAATGGTTAATATTCTGTATTGCTTAATGTTCTGTAAATCTTAATGTTCTGTACTGCTTAATGTTCTGTACAGCTGTATGATTTGTACTGCTTAATGTTCTGTATTTTGCTTAATGTTCTTTACAGCTTAATGTTCTGTACTACTTAATGTTCTATACAGTTTAATGTTCTGTATTGGTTAATGTTATCTTCTACTTAATATTCTGTACTGCTTAATGTTCTGTACTGCTTAATATTATTTATTGCTTAATGTCCTCTATCGCTTAATGTTCTGTACAGCTTTATTTTCTTTATTGCTTAATGTTCTGTACTGCTTAATGTTCTTTATTGCTTAATGTTATGTAGTTCTTAAATTTCTGTACTGCTTCATGTTATGTACTGCTTAATATTCTCTATTGCTTAATGTTCTGCACTGCTTAATATTCTGTACTGCATAATATTCTCTACTGCTTAATGTTATCTACTGCTTAATGTTCTCTACTGCTTAATGTTCTCTACTGCTTAATGTTCTGTACTGTTTAATATTCTGTACTGCTTAATGTTCTGTATTGCTTAATGTTCTGTATTGTTTAATATTCTGTACTGCTTAATGTTATGTATTGCTTAATATTCTCTACTGCTTAATGTTCTGTACTGTTTAATATTCTGTACTGTTTAATGTTCTGTATTGCTTAATTTTCTCTACTGTTTAATGTTCTGTATTGCTTAATGTTCTGTACTGCTTAATGTTCTCTACTGCTTAATGTTCTTTAATCCAAACCCAAAATTTTGCTGTTGATAATTTCGAGAAAATAAAATGAGTGGTGTGTGTACCGCTTATGGGCGTGGGGAGTGTCCTATAGGGAGGGGAGTGTTGTATATGGAGGGGAGTGTTGTATAGGGAGGGCTGTGTTTTATATGGAATTGAGTGTTGTATAGGGATGGGAGTGTTGTGTATGGAGGGCACTGTTGTATAAGGAGGGGGTTTTGTATATTGAGGGGGTGTTTTATAGGGAGAGGATTGTTGTATAAGGAGGGGAGTGTTTTATAGGGAGGAGAGTTTTGTATAGGGACGGAAGTGTTGTAAATGTTTGGGAATGTTTAAACGGAGGGGGTGTGTTTTATATTGAACGGTGTGTTGTATAGTGAGGGGAGTTTTTTATAGGGAGGGGAGTGTTATAGGGAGGGGAATGTTGTATAATTAAGGGAGTGTTTAATTGGGAGGGGAGTGTTGTGTAGAGAGGGAAGTGTTGTATAGGAAGGGGAGTGATTTATAGGGAGGGGAGTGTTGTATACAGGGTTTTGGTGAGAAATCCTGGGGGAAAGAACATACTGAGGGGACACCGGCATAAATTTGAGGATAGTTCTCTAATAGTTCTTCGGGAAGGGGGATGTGGTAGTGTGGATTGGACCGACTTGGTTCTGGATAGGCATCTTTGGCGGGGTTTTGTGAATGCGATAATGAACTTTCGGATCCCAATATATGGGGGAAATTCCTTTAGTAACTGCAAAACCTTTAGCTTGTAACTGAGGAAACTGCTCAATAGAGAAGATGGTATTTTCAGTAGTTGAAACAGCATTTCATATGGTTATTCAATCCTCAACCCGATTCTAAATCTGTTATTAAAACCTTTCTGACATTCACCCTCTTATTGGCTTCTTACTGACATTCATTCAATAAGTGGATCTTTTGTGGCACTGTAACATTATGGCATTCAATATATAATTTACAGGGTTTTGACGTTCAATCTATTATTGATCCCATACTGACATTTAATCTGTTATTGACTCCTTACTGTCATTTAGTATGCTAGAGACTCCTTAGTGATATTCAAACTCTCATTCACTCCTTAATGACAATAAGCCTATCATTCAGTCCTTACTGACATTCAGTCTAACATTCACTCGTTACTGACAACACGCATGAAGAAATGAAGTATAT
>Ga0123357_10007886_pt1 | contig 13233 bp, 8 predicted proteins | sample TergutEmb28metaG_FD_89873 | JGI IMG/M metagenome (GOLD analysis project Ga0123357, IMG submission 89873) | Embiratermes neotenicus P4 segment gut microbial communities from Petit-Saut dam, French Guiana - Emb289 P4 | ecosystem: Host-associated > Arthropoda: Insects > Digestive system > Gut ...
GTTTTTATAAAAAATTGAGTTTTTCAAAAGTTTTTCATATAAATCCCCCACAGCCAAGAGCGCCCCCCCCCCCCCCCCAAAAAAAAAGGGAGCCAAGCTGATAAATCCAGGCAAACAGATGGACAGACATTACAAATAATAGGAACTTTCAGGAGTATGCAAATGAGCCCACAAAATGGAGAAATCACACTCCAGTCCAGTGTTGGGCTGAGATAGACAGTTCTAAAATTAAAAAAAGAAAACTGACTGGAACTGCCAGCTTGTCATACACTTGTTCAGATTTATCTACTTGGAATGGGATTAAAAAAAACCAGTATGACATTCATGAAATCATGTTGCCATTCTCCGTTAGAGATAGTTAAACAGTTCAGACCTGCAACAATTTAAATTTGATCCAGCAGGGTGTGTGTTAAAATAAATGGATTGAAGTTTTGAAAGTAACCTTATCACACTACAGAACCTCAAAAAACACCTTAAAATGATTTACATTGCATTTCACTTATAAGTAGTGTCCACGCAATCCACAGTAATACTGCATAGTAAATAAAATATATCTGTGTGGCTTCCAGATGCTTTTCTGCATTGTATTTTTCATTTATGTTACTATTCCAGAGCAGATGTTATGGAACAGGTGGTCTCCTTTAAACACACATAATTAAAAGGTGTTATTAAGTTCTTATATGTGGCTATAAACATAGAAATGCTATTATAAAATAATTTATATTATTTAGGCATTACTGTGCTAAACCATTTATGTGTAACATCACTTCAAAGTCTAATAACTTAAATAATTTTAGGTGAGAACAGTGTGCAGATGATTACAAGTACAGACTTACAACTTCTTTGTGAGGGCAGCTGATTGATGACAATCAGTTCTCCTTCAGAGAATATTTTGGAGGCTTGAGTCAGTCACAGCCACAAATATGGTAAATTACATTTGTATTATATGTCAATAAATGTCCAACAAGATGCAACTATACACAGTTTATTTTATCTGTAAATTGTTCTACATGTTTTGGGTGGTTTCTCCACCTATCATCAGGAGCACAAATAACTTTATCTAAAGCATCTGGTACTAGTCAACTGTCATTGCTACAGTTATTTGTGCTCCTGATGATGGGTGGAGAAGCCATCTGAAACATGTAGAGCAGTTTACAGATAAAATAAACTGTGTATAGTTGCATCTTGTTGGACATTTATTGGCATGGAATTGCGATGCACAGTCCCATGAACATAAAATACATTTGCATTGTTTGTATTTCACATTCTGAATGTCACAAAACAGGTTTTTAAGTGCACATCCTTCATAACAAATTGGTGAGAAAAGAATTTGTTTTTGTATGTCCATGAAGCTCCACAGAAACAGTTTGTTCTTAAAAACCAACTGATGATCTGCGTGTGTTCTTCTGTCCTCTCCTTCAACTGTAACATTAATGCAGTGTTCCCAATACTGTTTTGGTCATGGAACCCTTTTTAACTTAGTAAATGTTTATGGAACACATATGTTCATGGTCCCTCATTTATCAAATAAAAGTCAGCAAAACAAGATCTGTTAGTAACCAAATGAAAGGTTCTTATAAAAACTCATATATGAACATCTTCTTAAACTGTGATCAAACATGCTAAATTCAAATTTAATAAAATTATGATTTCTCTGGTCTCTCGATTCCTTCATGGAACACCTATTAACATCTTGTGGAACACATGTACCATGGAACATAGTTTAGGAAACACTGCATTGATGTTATTAACATGAATTGATCAGTTTTCTTGAATATCGGTACGATTTATGTATGACATACTGTGAGACAGGAACATCACTAACACCATTCAGTGTAGGGTTCTGAAAAATGACAACAACTGGAAACTGTAAGGAATAATTTGGTGTTATAATAACTGAAAAAAATTTAAACTTGGTGTGCATGGTGACATGTTACCAGTACATCTAAATGGCCTAATCCTTCAGAACCCTAAATACGGTGTGTTTGTGGTGACTGTAGCCCTTATACTGGTGGCTGATTAGTGTGTAATATTGTTTTTTTTTTTCTAACATGGTGAGCAGCAGAATAAACTTATGTTCTGAACATAATGAACATCGCATTCATAAGCACTGTTCACTGAAATTAAAACTGAGATGCAACACCATATGATGAGTAACACTTTTTTCAGGTCTTGTAACACCAAAAATTTCCAAACTGCTAAAATCAAGAATAAATTTATTTAAATATAAATTTTACTGATTTGGTGTCATGATATTTGACCCTTTGCACTGTAGTTACGCCAGACAATGCCCATTATCTGAAGTACATACACTCCAAAAGTCAGATATGGTAACTAAAACCACCGAACACATATAATATATGAAAGTATATTACAAACACAGTACACTTCCTGCAAGTTTTGGCCATTCATGTGGTCTTCGTCAGGGAGGTGCATTACCAAGGATGGATTCATAGAGACATTACAGATGTTTGTGAACCGATGCCAAGATGTAAAATACTAAGTAGTCATTTCTACTTGTCTTAAACTGAATAATTATCATTGTATTAATAGGCATTCTTTTACTTTCCACTTTTACTATTAAAGTAGTCAAGATCACACCCGGAAGCGTCTGAATACTGATGTTGTATGCTGTTAGGTTACCACAGTGGTCCTGGAATGACTATTTTTATTCATGCATGACTTAAGCCTGTGCTGGCCAACATGCGGCCCCTGAAAGTATTTGCAGCCCTCAAGTCACCTGAACAGTTTCAATAACACAATTTAACATAATAGGTCTACAGAACATAATATGGCAACTTTAATATATAACAACAGAACAAATGCTGTGTCTGTAAATAATGGTACGATAAATTTTATGTTTTGTTGACTGTGCATCTTGATACATCTGTGTAATAAAAACCAACTTCATGCAATGTTTATCCTCAGTTTATTTCGTCAACCAACCTCTACATCTTTCAGACATATTTGTAGCCCATCGTCAGGTGGTATACTGCATATATACAACAATTGGTACATGTTGTGCTTTCAGTTGACTGCCTGTTGGCTGGGTCGAGATGGAACTCAGTTCCATCTTGACCCATCTCAGTTGTTGCATATTACAGTATACCTCCTGATGATGTGCTACAATTATGCCCAAAACATGTACAGGTTGATTGATGAAATAAACTGAGGATAAATAGTGCATCAAGTTTGTTTTTATTACACAAATGGTATTCTAGTGAATTGAACTGCTCCCCCCCCAGTTTCTGGTACATGTATACTTGAGTGCAGCCTGCAGGTGAGTCCTTATGAATTGTGTGGCCCTGCCATGGGTTGAAGTTAGCCAGCCCTGATTTAATCAGTCACATTTTCATTAGCACTGACTATATAACATTGCATGATAGGAAGACCATGAATGAGATGGAAAGTTGGGTTAGTGGTTATGCCTGATTGAGCTGAGGGAGGCTACAAAGAACTCAGTGTAGCCATATTCCAGGTCAAGATTTAACCAGGATTTTCCAGATGTGAAGCAGGAGCTCTGCTTGCTGGACCACAGCATTAGGATGTATGGTGTTAGCAGTCTGCCACAAGCAAGAAGGGTGGGCTGCGATCATTCCTGGACTGCTCTGTGGTCTAAATGTTAGCAGTCTGCCACAAGCAAGAAGGGTGGGCTGCGATCATTCCTGGACTGCTCTGTGGTCTAAATGTTAGCGGTCTGCCACAAGCAAGAAGGGTGGGCTGCCATCATTCCTGGACTGCACTGTGGTCTAAATGTTAGCAGTCTGTCACAAGCAAGAAGGGTGGGCTGCGATCATTCCTGGACTGCTCTGTGGTCTAAATGTTAGCATACAAGTTCAGTGTTATTCCAAGTTTCGTTGCAGTTCGTAACAGTCATATAAAAATAAAAAGGAAACTAAATTGTCATTTTTAATGATGACCAATCTTTGAAGCAAGAAGCAGACCCAACTCCTGAAACACTGGGAATATGAACTATAACAAGCCAGATGTCAGCAATATCTGACCACTACAGCATAATTTTTACTACTTGTACTTTATGACATTTACAGTGGTGATTGATGTTATTTATAAATATTACATGGTTTGTTCTGTTAATAAGGATCAAATAACAAGTACACAAGTTTAATGTTGACCCTATTCTGTGCAGCAGATTGAATATGTAATATTTAATCTAACTAACTGTATATATAACCATAAATATTTGTTATTTTGTGATGCTCCTGTTTGTTACGGCCCCTGTAGGCCATCGTGAGGAAGGTCACTTACACAGCAAAGATACATCTGTAATAGATGCTGTTAAAGATGTACATATATGCACTTAAAATATGCTATCAATTAAAGTAGTGCAAAAAATTTACAAAATGTAGATTAATTACGAGTATTTTACATCTCTTGACAATTTTATGTTTAATTGCAGACAAACATTTCTGTCACTACTGTCATCTTCATTCCAAGGGAGTTATATGCTACTGTTGTGTGTTGATGTTTATACTATAGTGGATCACCGAGTTCATCAACACACAACAGCGGCCCTTGGATGAAGAGGGCAGTGGTGACAGAAATGCTTGTCTGCAGTTAAACATAAAATTGTCAAGAGATGTAAAATAATTGTATTTAATCTACATTTTGTACATGTTTAGCACTACTTTATTGATAACATTGTATTTTAACTGCACATATGAACATCAATGACAGCATTTATTACATATGTATTCCTTTGTAGATGACCTCCCTCACGATGGCCTGCGGGGGCTGTAACATACAAAGACCATGACAAAATAACGAATATTTATGGTTACATGTGCAGTTATTGGACTAAATAATGTAAGTACACACATCTTCTTGGAAACCATAATAAAAATCTCTTTCAATGTATTTTCTTGATAATCACACCTCAAAAGAACAAGTGGAAAAGGTACATAAACATTTTACTTCATCACTTTAGTCATCTGTCTGGCCTTATAGTGAGCCAAACACTGGCTATATTTAAAATGGAGGTGTAACAGAGAATATAAAGTAAACCACTGCACTTAAAGAGTAAATGCATTTGTGTTTCAATAAAGAGATTGTACAGCTTTACATCTATATATGTAAATGTATACCTTAGTGGTTAGGGAGGAGCTGAATTTTGTATGTGTATAAAAGATACAATTATGACAAAATAAATATTTTTTTATATATTTATGTTGTTAGCACTTTACATTTTACTGCTGTCATGTGCAGTATTCAGTTTATTTCAGAATAGCCGTATTTTTTATTATGACAGGTGCATTGGTTAAACCTGTGCTTTTTCATTTTGATTTTTTCATCATCTTCATCTTGTTGTTGTTCTGCAAAACTGAGTACACCATTGTCCTCTGCACTGAATGTTACCTTCATATGTAAGCAGAAATGTTCAGCAGAAGATGATCACTTAGTAATGAATCTTAATGTAGGCCATACATTTGGTTTAACTGGCATTCCCAGTACATCCAGACCAAAAAACTGGTTTAAATTATGCATTTTTTGTGTTCATATTAACTGTCTGCAGTAGAAGCTGAAGACTGAACACTGCTAACTACCAATTAGCGTGCTGCTGTTATTTCCATCCACCTGCCATATTCACATACTATTTTCCCATGAACTATCTTAATATTATTCTCCTTCCTGTTTTTGAGTCTTTCAATTAGCTACTTTCCAGGAGGCTTCTTCACCAGAATGCTATAGGCATGTCTTCTCTGTCCCATCTTAGCTATATGTATGTCCCACTGCCACCACATTTATTTCACTATTCTAATACAGTGTCATATAAACACTCAAGATTGTTGCTAAAATTTAGTTACCAGCAATGGTATATGTCATATAGGTTTGCTGACAGCTGTCAGCAAACCTGTATGACATATATCACTGTTGTGTGTAAAGCGAAAAACTCCTGAAGGTGAACAGAGGAACTGTCCAAAACATGTAGAGTTTTATTCCAAAAATAAATTTGAGAAATTAGTGCATCTGGTTGGTTTTATTATAAGAATTTATCACATGCACGGTCACCTGAACGTCAAATTCCTTCATATTTGTATATTGGAATTTGGAATATCTGAAAGATCATTTTGCAGAAATCCAATTTCACATGTTTAGTTTGTAAAATCATTTCCTCTGACAAGCTGTTCTTTAAAGTTATACATGATTACCAGCCGCAACTCTGAAACTAATGAAACACATAGGTAAAGAATGACATTCTTATGACCTTCAAGGCTTTTGCAATGGTGTAGATGAGGATTGCGTTCTTCTGCGATATGATGCCAAAACGCTGGGTAATGAGATCCCTACACTCCAAGGGTGGACAAATCCAAAAAGAATTCTTATCCCAGTCAAACAGCATCTTCATTAATAGTCTTAATTTACAATTAGGTTCACACTTATGCCCTGTTATCTTGTAACATGGTTCAGAAGTATAATGTTTGTTTTGATTAGTCAGGTTGAGACTGATATTGAAACTAATGCAAACTGGAAACAAGTCTCGGATAACTTCTACATATTAAAAAATTAATGCTTACATGATACTTTGAAGTCACATACCACGTATTTGCTTTATAGCAACTGCCACCACTTGTGTATTGTCTACTGGATACATTGTGGAATGAGTAGTCTGTGTGTAGTAATAATTTACATATTAAAAACTATTACTTAACAGTAGTTATGTCACTCTCTGTAGCTTCTGGATGTTTTATTAATATATGAACTCAAAACTCTTTACATGCTTAGGTCCATCATTAATTACATGGAAAATACAAATAAATAAAGGTATATACTGTTGATCACATCTCTAATAGTTATTTAAAATATTATAAACAAGGTGGTTCAAATATGACCAGGACTGATGTTGCCAGATTTACACACAAACAGTCCCGGTCATATTTGAACCACCTTGTACTACATGTTTCCATTTCTTTGGATATCATGTAGATAAAGTCACAAAATACTTCGCGAAAGGAATAATTGCAACGATTTTTCAGTATTCTATCACTTGAAATTTAATGTTGCAATTATTCTTTCCTCTATTTTGTGATTTAATATACCTGATAATAGCTAAAAAAAATGCTGAAGCATGTTGTAACACAGCAAATGACATTTAGAGTTGTGATTGATGGTATATACCTTTACTTTGTATTATAAATGTGCTTCATGATGGATCTATGAGCCATCCATAGTACCTTGTTACCTTAGTTTCAGCATGCTGATTCCCCATGAATATTAGGAGTTGCACACAATAAAATAGAAATTGTATATTCTTAGAAGATGCTGGATTGTGTACTGATTTTTTCGTCACCCACAGTGCAAATAATTCTGACACAAACATTTTCAACATTAATATTATGAAGACCCAAATATGGGTAGATAAAATATGAAGTGAATGTGACATTTCACTTCATGGGATTATTGGAAGCTGCAGAAAGTGACAAATGTTCGTAACATCAGTGTAAAAAATATGCTGTCATCTGTGACAAAGCAATGAAAATGTCAGTCTAATATGTTGTAACACACATTAACAAGTGTCTTGTACGTCACCAGTACCCATATTGTTAAACATAATATGTAAAGTTGTGGAAAATATTATTCGTAAGTCCACCAACAGATATTAATTTTATGATTTAATTGGTAGTGCCAGACTTGAAATGAAGATAGTGTAGTATTAGTTGCCATTTTTAACTCTTTGTATTTTACTCAAATTGTAAAGTATGAAGTAAATAAAGTAACATATTTCTATTTTTTTAAATAAGGTAATTTTTACTACCTACAGTTGACAAAGTAACACATACACCAGGCCTACTTATAGCTCGGAGGCAACATGTTGGGTCTAATGCAGTGTTATGTTGCCCATAGAGACATCTGAAATAAGAACACATCTTTTAACCTTTCCCTGGGAAAGCCAAGATAGAAGTCTGCAAAAATTGCGAGCTGTTTATTTACGTAGACATTGAGAAGAGTACAGTACATTAGAGCAGGCACCAGTGACCCTCCAATTTCCGATCTTGTGTGCAACCATTGCTTCAGCAACCAGCAGCCCCTCACTTTGAACAGAGTCCAGTACCTTGCTAACAGAGATCAAAGTCACCTAGTTTCAATAAATGGTGGCCCAGGTGCCTAAATCTGAATACCACCTATGGAGACATAGTGCATTACTAATTTACTTTTGTAAAAAAAGTGCTAAAAATAACAACACATTAGCCTAGGTTTTTAATTCAATGTTTTAATTATTTTTTCTATGACTAGTATTTTTCTACTGCACATGATGTACAGACAAATAGACAGTTAAAATTATACATATAATTATATGTATACTTGTTTAGTCTTTGTCTGTGTACAGAATTTCATGTTGCCTGCAAGCAAACCAAATTCTGCCAAAGTTGCCTGCACCAACTACAAAATTACTAATATTTGTTTAACTGATATGTGTCATATAGACAGAAACTGCAGGCAACATAATACCAGGGCAATATATATATATATATATATATATATATAAACATACCACACACACACACACACACACACATATGTAAACCTGTCAGTCCATTTCCTTTCTCCTGTGGCATCTGCTGTCATTATACGCTACAGTGAATTACACTGTGGTCCATAACAATGCAATCAGTTTCTGCCCTTCACAGGAACCAGAATTCATTTCCCCATTGCCACTTTTGAATGTATGAACAATCAAAAAGGCCGAAATAATCAATATGCCTGTCACCCAACGGTCCATTTTAGGCCCCCTACTATTTTTGGTTTATATAAATGACCTTCCATTGCAAATAAATACCATTACAGAACCAGTACTATTTGCTGATGACACTAGTTTTATAATCTCTAATAGAAATGTTATAGATTTCTCTACATCAGCAAATCTAGTTTAGCACATATGATTGAATGGTTTTCAGCTAACATGTTAGTTTTAAACTTGGAAAAAACAAATATAATTAAATTTGTAACAATAAATCAACCATACTGTGCAATGACCAATAGTCATAAGGATAAGTGTATAGAAGAAGTAGTAAATTTAAAATTTCATGGTATACAAATTGACACTCCCTTAATTGGAAGAAACACATTGATGAAATAATTCCTAAGCTAAGTGTAGCATGTTATATGGTTAGACAAATGTATCATATCTGTTATAATGATACTTTGAGATCAATTTACTTTGCTTATTTTCAGTCTATTATGAGTTATGCAATAATTCTTTGGGGAAATTCCACATACAGTAGGAAGATATTCACTTTGCAGAAGAGAATAATTAGAATTATGAAGGGTGCACACCCTAGAACTTCATGTAGAAAGCTATTTACAAAATTAGAGATTCTAACAGCCCCAAGCCAATATATATACTCATTGATGAGTTTTTTTAATTTGAAATCAGGAAAAATTTCAGACCAACCCGTCAGTACATAGTATAAATACAAGAAATAAACACCATCTACTTAGACCGGTTGCTAACCTGCCCTGTTTTCAGAAAGGCGCATCCTACTCTGGGTTCAGAATTTTTAACAACTTACCACGAAGTATTCCAAGCCTTAAAAATGAAAAGCTACAGTTTACAGTAGCCCTAAAAAATTTTTTATATGCACACTCCTTTCACTCTGTGGATGAATTTTTGCATGTACATATGATATGTGTTACTGATTTATATGACTGTGTAAATCCTTACACTGATAATTTTACATGTTTTGTATGGTTACGACATGTTCTACATCCTACTGTCTTGTGACAGCCTTAGGGATCTATGGAATGTATATATGTATATATGTATGTATGTATGTACCTATGCAATGTACCTCATTTAAGCTTCCATGTACCTCAAAGAACACTTCTGTTACTTTTCAACCATGTGCCCTCAGTCTCAGATATCAGAAACAAGCTACCTTTCTACCTCTAATTAATATATATAAATATTTGGTTATGTGGTAAAAGTAAAGTGATCCCATTACAGGCCCGGTGTGGCCCAGAGGGTGGGTAGAGGTATAGCTCTACACTTCCATGACCACGGCACTAGAAGGGGGTGAGTGGTCAGCAGCACGCCCCGGCCGCACTTTACCCCCATGAAAGACCCGGTACCCATTTTACAGGAGGCTGGGTGTGCCCCACGGCCAGTCTGGACGGGCAGAAAATCTCGTCCCCATCGGGATTCGATCCCAGACCATCCAGCCTGTAGTAAGTCGCTATACCGACTGAGCTACCCGGTCCACATTTGGTTATGTGGACCTGTTAATAATTAACATGACATAGGCTTAACATGTATGGTAACAGGGTGCTCCATCACATTTTGACTATTATGTTGTGAAATTATACAATATCACTTAATTATACAACTACTAGCTATTATTTGCCATCCCATAATACATAGTTCTTGATGGCCAAATGGCATGTTTAGTCCTGTTATGTCAATATGCTAATATTTTGTGTTTCCTAACTACAGAATTCTCATGCCCTGTTTAAATCTAAACTGCATCTATAGGGTTTGAAGATTGTCTTACATGTAGGTGTACTTGTAATTGAACTGTCTACTTCTAAGTGGTAATTTTGTTTACTGATATGCCATCAGGGTTTAAAAATTCTCGACATACTTGTGTTTCTCATCCAGCAGCTGTTCTTACTATGCTGTTTCACAAAACATAAAAATATGACACCAATATCCAAAGATATTTTAAAAAATGCAAATACTGTTTATTACAACGACTTAGTCAATACATGTGCTTATAGTGGCACCTGGTCCATTGATAAGCCATTCGGACCTTGGAAGAGAAAGCTCCCAAGGGTATGTTTTTAAAACTAAATAAAACTTCAAGAGCTTGCTTAATCAGAATGTAAACCATTATTATGTAGCAAAATTTTGTTTTGGAAGAAGCTACCCTGAAAATGTGGGCCAATTTTTTCCCTGAAATGTAGCATGCTAAATTTCAATACATACGATGAAAAAAATACAATAAATTTAATGAGATCAACTGAGTATGCTATATATCTAAGTACTATTCTCCAATGAATATTTTCAAGAACTTAATGTTAAATAAATTAAAAATTAAAGACCATACACAAGGTGCTTATAAACAGAATGTTTCAAAACTTTGTACTGTACACAGATAAAAGAATTCCTATTTAATAACTGACTTACTATTTGAACTTCTCGGTTTAAAAACATATTAAATACAACTTACAATATGACCAGCTGCAGAACTGTGTATTAAAATATGTTGAATTGAAGTACCTTTATAATACAGCTATATAGCTGTATTATAAAGTATACAGAATAACAAAATACCAAGTGTTGTACAAATACAGTTATTCGTCCTGATGATGGACTTGGGAGGTCTGAAACATTTAGAGGTTATAAATAAAATTGACGAAATATACTGAGAATATTGTGCACCAAGTTGGTTTCATTTACAAGATTATATAGAGAGGCATGGTCAACAGAACATAAAAAATAATTCCACAGTGTAATGCAAGATGGCCACATTTACAATGCTTCATGAAAAATATTGTCATCCTGGCTGTCCACATATTCCAAATATTATGTGGTTCACTATAATCAAGTAACCAATAATACTGACCATAATATAAATGCTTTCCTCCACTGTGATTGAAGAAGTTCCAACACACAGTGTGAAGTTCAAGCATTACTCTCTAAATTAAATTTAAGAGGCATGAAAATCTCTGGTCATGTGTTAACATCTTGAAGTATGGCCTCACCAAACTGGCATGCATTCTGGAACCCATTCCCATCCTATTAGTTCTGAGACTTGCCTGCAAGCCTGTGTCAGGTCATACTGTGAGTCCTCAACAAGGCATTCTTCCATGACACAGAGTTCCTTAAGTCTTCTGCCACAGATATAAGCAAACTTGACAAATGCACTGCATGTCACCTCACATTCCCCTAATCCTAGAGAAGATAGTTCTGGACAGTTTTTTGCAATGTTCAGAAGTTCGTCATTGATGAAAGAGTTTCCATTTGCTCCAAAAACCAATTCCTTCAGTCTAGGACAGTGAGTACCGATGTGACTTAGCACTCTCTTTGGAACAAAGTCACCAAAGTAGAGATGTGTGACAGGAACAAAGGACATAAACAGCATGTCAAATGATTCATCAGGAATTACAAAAACATTCATGACAACGTCCAAGCCCGGTGAATGTTCAACAAGGGCATTCCAACAGTGTGGTGAAATCTGCTGTAGCAACATGTCCTTTTCTGTGTACACATCTATGTGTAAATGTTCAAGATGAACATGTGCTGCTGAGGACAGAACAAGAAGTAAGTCATCACTCAGCACCACGTAACTGAGGGACAACTCCCGCAGGTGATGACAGTGATATGCAAGGGTAAGGATACCTGTAACACATAAACCAGTTTCAAAGACAGTAGGTCATGGGGTAAGGACACTTGTAACACATAAACCAGTTTCACACACAGTATGTCATGGGTAAGGATATCTAACACATAAACCAGTTTCAAGCACAGTATGTCATGGGGTAAGGATATCTGTAACACATAAACCAGTCTCAAACACAGTATGTCATGGGGTAAGGATATCTGTAACACATAAACCAATTTCAAACACAGTATGTCATGGGGTAAAGACATTTGTAACACATAAACCAGTTTCAAACACAGTATATCATGGGGTAAGGATATCTGTAACACATAAACCAGTTTCAAACATAGTATATCATGGGGTAAGGATATCTGTAACACATAAACCAGTTTCAAACACAGTATGTCATGGGGTAAGGACACTTGTAACACATAAACCAGTTTCAAACACCGTATATCATGGGATAAGGATATCTGTAACACACAAACCAGTTTCAAATGCAGTATGTCATGGGGTAAGTACACCTGTAACACATAAACCAGTTTCAAACATAGTATATCATGGGATAAGGATATCTGTAACACATAAACGAGTTTCAAACACAGTATGTCACGTACTGTTTCTGTTCTACTCTTGAAAGACATGTGCCTTGCCCATCTCAGCATTCCTGATTCAATCCACCAAACAACATGAGGTGTAGCCTTGTGGCACTCTGCGGTTAACAAACGAATTATCTTCAGAATAAGGTTGTGCTGAGTTAAAGGCAGAAATAGTAGACCTCAAAAAGAATAATATATAATCACTTGTTTCTTCCCCCCCCCCCCCCCCCCTCTAAATAAACCCTTTATTCCCACTACTCTTATAATATGAGAGAGATGTGACAGTGGAAAAAAAA
>Ga0123357_10007887_pt1 | contig 13232 bp, 5 predicted proteins | sample TergutEmb28metaG_FD_89873 | JGI IMG/M metagenome (GOLD analysis project Ga0123357, IMG submission 89873) | Embiratermes neotenicus P4 segment gut microbial communities from Petit-Saut dam, French Guiana - Emb289 P4 | ecosystem: Host-associated > Arthropoda: Insects > Digestive system > Gut ...
ATCGTCAGGAATACGTTTCGTGGAGCCCTTCAGAAATTTCGAAGCAGATCCAATTTGTGAACAAGAAGGGCTCTTGAATGTTGTGGCTTGTATTGTGTACTGCAATTGCAGAAGGGTTCTGTTGATACGTGTCGGCCCTGTCCCGTTTCAGGATCATTGTGAAGATGCAGTGGGCACGTGGCCTGGCCCGTGCAAAGACAGGCCTTTCTACCCCTCTTCCCTAACAAATCGTGCCGAATGAAATCGAGTTACCCTTCACACTTACCTGGGGTCATTACAGCACCACAACACATCCTACCTTTCCTGTCATTTAAAACTCATTGCACTTGTAAAGCTATCCTTACATGAAAAGCAGACCGTGCACTTTGGGACAGCCAACAGCAGGTCTCAAGCTGGTAAATGTGCAGTTTTTTGTTGTTAGCCGGGCACAAGTCCTGAATAAACTGTTACAAGCCCCAGAATAATGTACCTTTTGTGTTTAATTGGTGTTTATGAAGATGTATTTGTAATTTGTAAACGGAATATAATACACTTTACGAGACAAATGATCCAATTTTATATATCCCACCCTTGTGAACACAATTTGCACGTCACCCCCTTAGAGAAAAACGTTTTAATTTGATGTATTCCATGGATGTAAACACGATGGGGTCCCAAAGTGTGCATAGCAACTTGTGACACAATTGACAAAATAGGCCTGAGGATGACAATTCTACAGTCGAAACATGTAGCCTTATAATTATCTTGAGTAATAAAGTGATGGTGCTGACTTATACTATTTAATATTACATTACGAAATATTAAGACTAAATAGTAATAATAATAATAATGATAATAATGATATTTATGAAATAAACCTTTCAATAATTTTCATGAGTTTAGTTTTTTAATCAATTATATACCCATTTATAGGTTCTATGTACGGTATATATATATATATATACATAACTCAAGCCTACATATTAAGAAATAGTTACACAGTTCTTTCTACAATGTCTGTTCAACATATTCATACGTCACGACGTTCTAAATTATTCAGTAAATATTTCTGTGTGCCCTCGGCTAGAAGTGCCGAACGCAACAAGTTGTGTATGTTGGCAGTTCATTTATATATGCATTTTATTTACTTGTGATTATTTAACAAATCCGTCAACAAATAATGAGTTAGAAATAAAGCGGAAGGAAGTGGCCGTAGCCTATTTTGGAGCACTGTTGCTGCTTGTCATTGAAGGTTCCTGAATACAGGACAAGAGTTACGGCCATTGGAAGGTGTTCGTAGCAGATCACAAACAGGACATGTAAATAAAACAGGAACACTAACTCTGCACAAGCAGTCTTTCATAACTAAACCAAATGCCGCCATTTTTTATGTGGACAAGTACACGTATTCATCCCATCGTTTGTTTAATTACATTTCTAACATGTATCTGTCTATCGCTCTATAAAGTACTGTCTTCAGGAAAATTTATAATTAATTATCGGTATTATTTAAGGTCTAAGTGCAGTATTTGTGGAACACGTTTATTGCAACTATAACAAATATTTAAAAAAATAAACAAGTAAATAAAGGGATCTTCACCAAGAGGCTTGCACATTGATGGCTTCACTTTCAATATTGTTACGGTGTTATCACACGGAGTACGATGAACAGTTTCTTACGCCCTGTGTTACTTAAGGTTTACGACTTTAAATATTACAGCCTTCTGTGATGTGATACACCATGTTCGTACTTTATTACATAAAATGCTGATGGTCAAAGTACATATTCAAAATAACCTTCGAAGCTATTCCTTACCGAATTTAATTGTGCCTATGTACTTTCAGAGGAGAATATAAAGTGAGTTCCGATAACAAAATCTTTCAAGACGGTTGATTAGAATGAGTTTCTATTGCTAATGGCTACTTAACATTCCTAATTTTAGAATACTGAAAATCCCAAATAGGTAATAGCGGCCTCTTTGTGAAGATAAATGTCTCTTTATTCTAGTCCCAAGATTAAGAATAGTTGAAAAAATGAGGATTTACAGAATCGTGTTTAATTAAATACTGAGAAAGTTTTGTTTTGCACGTGCACTGACACACGTGTGAATATCATTTTTGAGGCAGCCAGTTTCAATTATTGTTGTTTTACCAAAATTTGCTTCTCTTTGTTATTGGTTGATTTAGACAAGCTTTAAGCATCTCTGACTTTACTGTGTCGAAAGGTAGCATGACAAAGAACATCTAATGGGAAGGTCAGTGTAAGGGTTGTTGTGTTACGGCTTAGTTTGTGTTACGGCTTCAGGCGGCAGAACCAAATCTTCAGAAGGGACATTCTGTGTGCGGCCCAAATGAACACCGAGTGCCTGTACAGTTGTACCTATAACTTTCAAATATCCACTGTACACAGCTGTACCAATATTCACTGCACACAGCTGTACCAATATTCACTGCGCACAACTGTACCAATATTCACTGCACACAGCTGTACTTTCATCCTTATTTATTTAGAAATGGAAAATGGAAAACAACAGTGTCCTTTATTTACGTTTGAATGAATCAGACCTGAGAGCATTTAGAATGTTAAGAGAAAACTGAGGTTCAGTAGTGCTTGCTGGTACTCACATGCGGTCAGGAAATTCCTGTACCGAAGACGTACTTCAGTGCTACTTCCTCCCTTTGCTAATGAAAAATGAGTTACAGCTTACGTAAATAATCGGGTTTATACACAGCTTTCTGAGACACACACAAGGCTTGTTGTGTAGTGACATATTCTTCCTATCATCATCACTAACACCAACACCAAAACCATCACCACCACTACCATCATCATACCACCAGCACCACCAGTACCATTATCACCACATCACCACCACCACCACCACCACCGTTATTATCTTCATATCGCCACAACCATCACCATTATTATGTCACCAACACTATCACCACCACCACCTCAATTATTATCGTAACACCACAAACATCACCACCGCCACCACCACCACCACCACCACCACCACCACCACCATTGTCGTAGTCATCACCATTAGACCATAGTCTTTATCATCAATTTCTTTTTCTTCTTATTGTCTTCATGGTTGAAGGAAACGTTCTCATACGTATTCAGAGGTTCCATCGCTTTCTTCGTCTTCCAAAAATGCCATTCTCCATTTCCTGTATTGAACGTTTTCTTTGGAATCCTTCTGAAACTAAGTTCCGCAGATAAACTGAATAATGTATTTAGACAGTGATATCGTTGTTTCTGTGTACTTGGTAGCTTTACATAGGACACATACTGATTGTCATTACATGCAACTTATACAATTAAAGTCATAGTTGCTAAAGTGAAGGCGAAAACCTTTTATCGTAGGTGGGTAAGTTCCTTAGAAAGTTATGGTTTGTAAGGTTTTTGGAAATTTATAGCCAAAATGTCTGGTTGTCATTTGGTATACCGAACAGTTAAGGATGCGCTTTTTCTGTACAAAGATGGCCAGAAAGTGACAAAAAATTTCTGCTCTTGAAACGACGGTAAGTTTCATAATGTATCTAAAAATAAATAGGGTCCTGTGAACATTATGGTCAAATTTTGAGACTAAAAGAATGAGAAGGCGCAACGAAGGTAAAATAGTAGCCTGCGACACTTACCGCACATAGCGCTGTCATCGTTCAATTGAAAAATAACTTGCAGTATTTTGATGTGTATATAGATGTACATAAACACGATGGCCTGGCAGTTGCTTGACCGATACCTCAGGTTGCACAGAAAGACATTATGTAGCAGTTAGCACAGCAAAAAGTGATAATGGAGAACTACATACATTTTTAAAACTTCTGTCCATTCATGGAACTGGTGGCACGTGATGGCGCAGTTGGCTCAAGCACTGCGCTACAAGCTGGAAGGATGCGGGTTTCAGTTCGATTCTTGTTTGTGTAATGGAAATTATTCATCGACAAAATCCTTCCGGCCGCACTACGGCTCTGCAGTCGACTCAGCCTCTAACAGAAATGAATGCCAGGAATATTTCCTACTGGTGTGGGAGAGATAAAGGCTACCAGTGCGTACGGCTGCAAACCGTACCATCTTTATTAGCTGACAGTCTCGAAATCTGAGAGCCTCAACGTCTGGGCTGTAATGGGCCTGAACAGGAATTGCTTTACATTTAACGTAAGTGGAATTTCTTGTAATTATTGTAGGAAGTTGCCTTTTATTCTAAGAATGACACACAGACACCACTCTCTTGTCAAGTGTCTAGATTTAACCCCTAAAGACTCCGTAGTGATTGGCAAGAGGAGGATTCTATGGACGCTTACTACCGACAGTAAGGAGAAATTCGAAAATTTTGAATCCTGTGAAGAGAAGTGTTTACAATACACAAAGTCTGCCTGTAACCTACCTACAGTGTACTGCATATTTATATTTGTGTGCGTATGATTCTTTGTCATGCCACGATTGAATACACTCCCTCTTATAGGCTCGGGTTCGATCCGATGCCGGTTCATGTTAAGTTTGTTCTGAAAAAATCCACACTGGGAAAGGTTTTGTCACAATATTTCTGTTTTCCCCTGACAGGAACACTCATTTATCTACCACCGATGCTATTTGGTCTTAGTAACTGACAGCGTTTTTGAACAGAACAACATAAACCTAGATCTCACATTTAGTAACAAGTATTGACATAAACGGCTCTAAGAGTTTGGGTTTTAAGAAGAGCACTTGGTGTCTTGTCTGAGATTCTGAAGGTTTAGAGCTTTGGATATTTTTTACATAAAATTTTTGCTTCTAGGTTTTAGTACATTCTTCACAGCCACACGTTCCGGCTGTTTAAGCAAACACATCAAAAAGTAATAAAGCAATAAAACACTTTCAAGTAACAAGCAAATAAAAACCAATATATTACCGGAAACCTCAACCACAAGATTTCAGACTACTCAAATTACTGATGATTAAAATATTCATAACGTTGAAGGTCGTGCCATGGCAGAGGGGGTTAGACGTCGGTTTGTCACCGCGTTATCCCAGGTTAAGCACCAGGCTAATTCAGGTGGGATATGTTTTGATTAAATTTGCAATTGGGCAGAATTCTGAGAGCACGTCTGGGTTTTTCTGTATCATTGCACCAATGTCCATATTCTTTAAAACATCTATCACTGATGCTTTATAATCTCAGAAATTCACAGCATCGTTAAATAAAACACTAAACAGGAACTGACGAATTTCATCACCATCCTCTTACACAAACTCCACGAGTGTAAAACCGGATATAGGAGGAAAGTTGCAGACGGGCTATTTAAAGGGAAATTTTATTTTTTTGCAAAATCTTACAACTGTCTTAATTAGATCGATAGTACATTGGCCACGCCCATCATGTTTACATCTCACGAATCGCGTCATTTTATCATCTGCTAAAAGCGCCACTGGCCTTGCAGCAAAACAGCCCGTCATTGAACAACGTAAGACTAAGTGGATTTAATCCTGTATCGTTGGTTCTCCCGTGTGACAGTTCTCTGTAGAATCTCCTCCTATTCACTCACCTGACCAGCCTTATCTCCCGCCCTGATTCTTGCATCATTGGACCACCTTTCTATCTTCTGCGTCTCTGCGCTTAATATTGAAACTCGAGAACGGAGTTTCAAATCTGCCCAAAAAAGTAAAGTTTTTCTTTATATACTCCATACTGAAATAGTAACTTCGGTCTGATATCGTGCAGCAACAAAATACCGCGTCTCACAAATAGATATTCCACACAATCCTCAGTTTGAGGCAGATCAGCTCACTGTGACCAGCCGTAATGAATAGAGAAATAAATGTATTTAAATTTATTTAACCCCAGAGCAGATTTGAAATATAAAAATATAAAAAAATATATAAAAAATTCGTAGAAAAAAGTAATTTTCATGTATCATCAGCTTTTCCTTACTTAAAGTTTTATCCAAAATTAGACTATTCAAGTTGGAAATTAAAATCAGACACATAAAAACCAAAGCATCAAGACAAACAAGATTCGTCTCAAATCAGAAGCACAAAAAATGATATGTGATGGCTGTCTGTATGTCACTTTGAATTAATTGTTCTAAAACATTCCATTGAGGACAACAAATTTTCTTAGTTATTATTCATTTTTTTGTAACCAGTGAAATTAAAACCAGTTTGTTCTTCGTCCGAATTCTGGTATTTAGACGATTATTGAAGATTTATATCATGTAGATGCTATATAAGTTACATAATTGGTATAAATAAATAAACTTTAACTTTAAAAAAGTATATGAATTACTATAAGAATATAAATATAAATAAATTTAAATATGAATATTCATTTTTTTTCATTTTTATTCTGTGCAATAGTCTAATGATTGGATATTGACCAACTAATTGCACTGTTATATGTTTTTAAAATATTTATTTACAATTAACACTTTAAAACATATCACTTTGTTTAAAATTCGTCGTTACGCCTACATATTTCGGTCCTTCTGGACCATCCTCAGGGAGTGTACCTAATATTGAAGTTGCTAGTAGTCTATATTTGGTGTTATGACACCATGCGTGTGGGTGTTCAGGTTATGTCTGCGTGCCTTGTTGATGTGTCTGTTGCCGATCGTGTTACTATTGTACTCACAAGTCACGTGTTCCACGAAAACGTAGCTCTATGCATCTTTTTCTTCTTCTGGCATTACAGTCCTTGGTGTAACATAGATTCTTCCACAATTGTTCTCCAATATTCTCGATGCTGCGACTTAGGTCTCCCGATAGTCTCCCTTTGTTCTTTGGATCTTCCTCAACCCACTCAGACCACCTCAACTTAGGTTCTCTCACACGTCGAATGCGTTCTGGTTTTAGAACAGTACACATTAGCTCTATACAATATTTAGAACAGTACACATTAGCTCTATACAATATTTAGAACAGTACACATTAGCTCTATACAATATTTAGAACAGTACACAATTCATCTATATAATATTCCACTTTAGGTAATTCGCTATCAGTGTGACAGCCTGTTATTGGAAACATGTTGTTGTGTTTCTTCCAGTTCCAGTGCAAAGCTGTAATACTGCGGCAGTTAAAAGCAGTTAAACTTGTGCAATAATATTGCTGTACTGGAAGTGACGACATGACGGTATGCCGAGCTGGTCAGCAAAACGCGACATGGAATTGCCAAGACTTGCTACACGACCACAACACACGGTTCAAACTGAAATGAGAAAAAGAAACCACAATTTTAATTTTATATTATGTACTATATTTCAAATTTGTGATATTATATTACAATATATATTCTAATGAATAATTTTTGTCAGTTTTGATACTTATGGAGTTCTTACCCAAATATTTATTTAACAGAGTCTAATGGTCAGAACTCACTGAAAGCTAGTATGTGCAGCAAATGGGTTGTAGAGTTTGTAGGCTATCTCAGAGTTGTGAAGACAATTTAAAACACGTTCAGATATTTCAGTTACCTAACACAAGCTACCATTCTAAACAAATGTGTACCATTGCATTCTGAACTAACTCCATTTGTTGAAAAAATCTCATCATTAACAAATTCAGTAAGCTATACAGGAGAGCCGTCAATAAATTTTTCAACCTACTGTATACCGACTGAGGGTTCTTGGATAGCACAGTCAGAACAGCGACTTGTTGCGTCCTGGACGGTCCGGGAATCGAATCCTGTTGTGGACATGATTTTCTGCACCCGTCGTGACTGGCCCTAGGTCCCACTCGCCGGGTCTCTTTCTGTGTTTAAAAGGGTGGTAACGTGGAGTTTATCACACATCCCAGTTTATCGCCGAGGTTGAAGAAAGAGTAGAACTATACTTGTAATTCCCCTGTTTGCCTATTGACAAGTTAAACGGTGAAAGGTTACCATATCCTAATCTGTGCAATAAGAGTAACCTACCAGTAATATTAAGATTGCCGGCTATCGAAGACCAAATAGTTGGATTTATATTTTTAAGTATTTATAATTCAAAATTTAAAACATGGTTTGGAAGTGTCACTAAAGTTGTACAAAGCAGTAACTTACCAGCGCTTAAATAGTAATCCAGGGTGTATTCTTTACATTACAATTAGCTTCGTGGCTCCTGATCGTTCGCAATTTTCTAAAGAACAATCACAATTTTTCTCCAAACTACGTCAGGCAATACACACCAAGAAGTTAAGCTTATGCAGACCAACTGTTACAGTCAGATGTGTAGACAAGGATGCCTTTCTCGCTGTGTATAGATACTGCATAGCTACTCCCCACTGTCTATAGATACTGCATGGCTACTCCCCACTGTCTATAGATACTGCATAGCTACTCCCCACTGTCTATAGATACTGCATGGCTACTCCTCACTGTCTATAGATACTGCATGGCTACTCCCCACTGTCTATAGTTACTGCATGGCTACTCCCCATTGTCTATAGATACTGCATGGCTACTCCCTGCTGCAATAGTTTTGGACCTCATTTTGTAGCTAGATGTTCCTCTTTTTCTTCTGTAGCGTTTTGACCCGATTCCGGGTCAAGGCCTCCTATTACGGGGCTTCGCGACCACACTCATTGGACACACCACAATCAGTACGACTCCTCTGGACTAGTGATCAGCCCGAGACAGATATCTCTACCTGACAACACACAACACTCACAACAGAGAGACATGTTCCCGGCGGGATTCTAACCCAAAATCCCTGTCAAAGAATGGCAACGCCTTAGACCGAGTGGTCATTGGGATCGGCAGATATTCCATTACTGAATATATTATTTTACTTAAGTAAGTTCTTTAAATGACTTAACTTTGTGCTTGAATGGATACACCTTTTCACAATCAAGTATCATGTAGTCGGTAAACCTAATATTTCACCACTAATGATATTTTTATACATTTTAGTAATTACCTGGTCATTTATTCTTGATATAAATTCCTATTTAATGTGACGTAGAAATTTCACAGTTGTGTGGGAGCGCCAGTTGCTGGGGTCTTGGGTTCGAATTTCGTTGAGGGATAAAGTTTTCGTCTCATGTGTTGCGGTGTTGTAAAGGTAGTGGCTTTTGCGATGAGCTTGTCACTTATTCAGATTAGCCCTAACTTGTGTGTGTGTCTAATTGTATGTGATCTAGAAACCTCAAAAATAAGGCGGTTTGGGTCCGAGATTGGCTGTTGCGTCAAAATAGAAATATTTGGGAGCACCAGTTTTGCAGTTCAGAAGTTTACATTATTTCAAGATAAGAGAATTGAATTATGTCATAAAATCTGAGGTGAGATCACAGAATGTTACTGCACGTGTTTCTGCAGTAACACATCTCATCATTCGTCAGCACGCCATAGTTTGTTTAACACAATTCATACTGCTGACCTTTTAAGAAATTCTTATGGTCCATCTATAAAATACGGGCTGTTACAATTGGTAATAGAAATTTGGCTCAGCAAGTTTAAAGTTTGTTTACTTATACAAATGTCTTTCTCGCTGATTGCTTAAGTGTAGCCTAAACATGCAGCGACAACCAAAAATAAAACTATTTTTCTATCGCTGACTGTAATGAGGTTGATTAAACATTCTACATTCATGCAGCCCTAATTGTATGAAAATGGATATTTTAGTTCACAATCGTGCGTGAAAGGCAGATAATTAAATGTAGGGCATAAATTGCCACCTTAGCAGGGTGGTTATTGTCCATAAGACTTTGCGTAACATTAAGATTCTTCCGTAAATAGGATTAACCGAGAAGCCTTAGAAATGTTTGTATCAGCTTAATTTTTTGTACTATTTAGGTAAATTTTAGGTTTAAAAGAATTTGTATGGCATTTTGGTAATCTCGACTATAGTTTTGTGAATTTTGACGTTTTGCTGACCTTGCATCTCAGTATATTTATCTCAGTAATTAATCAACTTGGTGCACAAAATTTTTGTTTTACAATAAGTTTATTTCATGCCTCTACAGGTTTCGAACACATGTGCTCGAAACATGTAGAGGCATGATATAAACATAGGGTAAAACAAAAATTTTGCGCATCAAGTTGGTTAATTACTGTGTTAAGTACATTACGAAGGAACATACAGTTACCGATATGTGTGCAGCGAAGAGAGACAAGCGCCAGCTAGTGGAACAAGTGAGGCTGTTCACATCTGTGGAATATTAAAACATAAATTAATTAAGAAACAGAGGTTTAACTTTTTATATTAGTGCTGGTGACTTGATGACTTGCTTATGGTACACAAACTCCGATTTACTAGTAAAGCTTGCTGCCTTCGTTTGTCATGACGAATGTAGTCTTCCGAAGGTAAAGGTAAAGGTAAAGCAAGGCAGTTGGCACATGAAGGTGGCAAGTTTTCAACCGCATGCACCGGGTATTTTTACCCCCCCCCACCCCAGGAAATATTTCTGTTACAGGCAGAGACGACCCCAGGACTATAGTGTAGTCAGAGGAATTATGTCAATGAAAATTTCCAGTGACTCCATTGGTGATCGAACCCAGAACCTTCGGGCTTTTAACACAGCGCCTCAACCGGCCGCATCACCTCGTGCTGTCTTAGCTTTCCAAATGTTTACCAATTGATACGGTGTCACATTCCAGGTGACTTAAGTGTTGGAAGTTAAAGAAATAAATAAAAGGAGAAATTAAATAATTTGTTAGTATTAACAAAAATTATTAACAAGATATTGTTATTAACAAGATATTGTTATTAACAAGATATTCTTATGTTTAGAAAAATAACGCGTTTAGCAACTTGAGTTGTATGAAACACTGTAACAGATTTTATGATTAACCGTCCTTGGGGAAAAGGAATCCTATTGGCGTCCATACAAACAGCCTTCTTAATCTCCATTTGAGGTACCATGACATTATGTAACCTTCAGACATCGTCTTGCGTTTAATTTACTGTAATTATTATTCCACATTTTTTATGCAATTGCAGTGATCCTTGGAAATTTTGGTCAAGCAGCAAAATGTCTGATTTGTTTCAAGTTTCGTTTGAGGCTGTTAATATACGGACTGAGTGTTTCTGTGTGGTTTCTCATTTTCTTGAGACAATATAAACCATGAAATGTAAGAGAGTACTACTGAACACTGATTAAGGCACATTACATGTAAGATTACTTAGTTTTGGGGAATGTGTAATGTTTCGGGCACAACAGACCTTTACACAAATAGAGCCCCTTTTTACCTTAAAATAATTATCTGGAAACATACAGGAGAGAAAGAAATATTTTTAATTGTAGGAATAATATTTATGTTCTATTCTGTCCAAACATCATAAAACTTGCAACTTGCATCAACTAAGTAATCACAACCAAATAAATACGTCAGTAAGAATAAAAGAACTGAGGTTGACTAGCGTATAGTTCTATTCATTCTTAGCCTCGGTGCTAGATGGGCTTTCGTGGGCAACGTCACGTTCCGATCGCTTTACCATCGAAAAAGAGACCCAGTACCTATCTTATTGGAAGCTGCGTTGGCGTCAGTGCCGGTCTGGACGGTATGCAGGGGAGAAAGTTTCTTTTCTGTACTGGGTATCAAACCCCGGACGTAAAGTACGTATCGAGTCGAAATATTTCCGTAGTTATTGTAAAATTTGTGTTCCGGCATTGGCTCAGGTACACACCACACACAATCCTGCGCGCGCACCTATCATGCCATAGATATAGGAAGGTCGAGTAGCTGTCTTGTAGAAACCCGAAATAAAACCATCTTCCAGTTACGGCTGTCGACGGCGAACCTCCTACACTTCTGCAAATGACAAGTGAAATTCCCGGTCATTCTCAAGACATGAAGATGCTGCTGGCTGTAAATGTCCGCCCAACCGTTGTACGGTTCAATTCATATTCCAGTCAGCTCCACCTGACACTGGTCAAATACATTCTGTCCTCATTATCATATGGGTTAGCAAGTAAATGTGGTACAGCTGCTGGCTGGGATACGATCTTCTGGAACCACGCAAAGTTCTGTCATCTGTAATTGGACAGGCACTGCGCCACCTACTGCAGTTTAGCAGACAGGATAAGCGTGGAAAGCAGGTTGGGTGACCGCATCTGATACAAATGTACGTTTTACCTTACTACAGTGTGTGAAACAGTGTTTGATTCAAAATCTGTACTGGCAGGTGAGAGTGTCTTTGAATTTTGAGTCTTGGCTTTAACAAATTGTTACCATTATCATCGCCATTGTAGATGTATCAACAAAATTCAATCGCCACCGAATTCTTTTCAAGTACACAAAAATTTTTTTGGTGATATGTCAATCGTCTTCTCAAATGATGCAGCAAATATTATTTATGCCCAAGCGTCACAAATTAATTTTTAGTTAGGGGATCCTGATTTACAATTTTCAGAGGCGGCACTTAAAATATGGTATAAAGAATATCACTCAGGCAACTAGTGTAGATGTGTTGGCACGAGTACCAGTGATCCCTGGATTTCGAATAAAGAAAATTTCAATACTAGAAGTAAAATGAATGGTTGAATTAATTAATTAATTAATTAATGAGCGAGCGAGCGAGTGACTGATGCAAATTTTTAAGACATGTTTTTGCTGTGTGATTGCATATAACTTTGAAAATAGACATTAAAATTTGAAGGAAACCTGTTGTCTTGATATTCGGAGTTTACTTTATGTACCAAACTACACGGCGTCACGTCCTACAACAGTAATATTTTTATTTAATGGCGGGTAATTTCTGATCAAACTTATCAGTAGACTATATTGGTTGTTATATTTGAATAATTGCTGTGTAGGAAATACGTAAGCTATTTTGTTCCAAATGCTCACATTCTTATAATTAACACATTTATGGTATTTGTCATAAGTTGCATTTTATTAAGTGCAGCTGTTGTTTGATGTGCTAATCCTTCTTAGATTATCTGAATTATTTCGAACGGCACATATTACATGCATTTCCTTTGGAAGATGTCAGGGTCCGGGAATAATAATATTAAAGTGAACACACATAAAATAAAGTGGAATTAAGTGTATCAGGTTGGAGGTCTTTAGTCTGTTCCAGAGAGGACAGTTTTTAGTCTGTTCCAGAGAAGATTGTCTTTAGTCTGTTCCAGAGAGGACTGTCTTTAGCCTGTTCCAGAGAGGACTGTCTTTGGTCTGTTCCAGAGAGGGCTGTCTTTAGTCTGTTCCAGAGAAGACTGTCTTTAATCTGTTCCAGAGAGGACTGTCTTTAATCTGTTCCAGAGAGGACTGTCTTTAGTCTGTTCCAGAGAGGACTGTCTTTAGTCTGTTCCAGAGAGGACTGTTTTTAGTCTGTTCCAGAGAGGACTG
>Ga0123357_10007888_pt1 | contig 13231 bp, 8 predicted proteins | sample TergutEmb28metaG_FD_89873 | JGI IMG/M metagenome (GOLD analysis project Ga0123357, IMG submission 89873) | Embiratermes neotenicus P4 segment gut microbial communities from Petit-Saut dam, French Guiana - Emb289 P4 | ecosystem: Host-associated > Arthropoda: Insects > Digestive system > Gut ...
ACTATATTTTAAATTAAAAAAAAGATTTTTTTAAAAAAATGTTTTTTTTTTGGGGGGGGAAGAAGGGGGGGGGGGGGGGGGGGGGGGGGTCATTTATTTTGGTACAACCATACCATCATCAGGCAAACTTGTAAGATTATATTCTAGCATGCATAAACTTACACACAATGCACTGCTAGACAGAGAGATATACATACATACATATACACAAACACACACACAAAACAATGTACATATATGGTCAAAGAACACTGTATGTGACTAAAATATATAGTGAAAAACAATGTGCACAACATGAAGCACAAGCACATTTTTGCTTGAATTTATTTATAAAATTTAAGATGACAGAATATCAGAGTCAAATAATATAAATAAAGTATTCACTTATACTTCCGGGTTTCAATATTTTTTAGTTTTGTATTGCTGTATATTGCTATTTCAAAATGATTTATAACAAAATTCAGACTGCTATTCTGTACACTGTCCATCATTTAAGTTTTTTTAAAACATGTTATTTAAAAACTGGTTCTATTCTTTCTTCAGTAGACAGCACACAATAGAATCCTACTCCATGCAGCCCTCAGTACAACTGGAAAAGGGTATGAGACCACAACTACCATGGTCCCACTGAAGTAGGCTTCCTTACTAAGTAACGACGCCTGAAGAAAATGTAACCAGTTTAGGAGATAATACAATTTGAAAAACAGGAACAGTGGACAATATCTATAGTAAGTATTAAAAACGAGCATCTGCAATATTATTATACACACACCCAGGAGTACAAAGTGTATGAGTCATGGTGACAATGAGCACTGGGAAAGTGATTCCTGCCATTCTGAAGTAGCACAGTGCCTTGTGAGACTGCTCAAATGATGAGGACACTATGTTCATTCAAAACATCAGGAACCACTCATCCAACAACATGGTGACACAACCCAGAACACATGAATCTTCAGAAGCACTGTTTATAGAACATCAAATCTTGAATGCCTGTATATTTCTCTACACCAAAAAGAAGCACAAAGTGTCCTAGTGCTACAGTGAAAGGCTGTCCATATACTGTAATTTACCAGCCACTGGTTCCCCTTTCATCTTCAAGCTCTTACTCACATTGATGCTCAGATTCATAACATACAACCTCACCCATATTTTGTTAGACATGAGGTTTTCACAGTTGCCCTATGAAGATTACTGCCTTCTGGAATGCAACACCATATATTCTGGTGAACTTGCACACTGAAATGCCTGTACACATCTACCAGGTTACACAATGTCACATACCTGGTGACAATAATCTTCATTTTGTTTTATGTCATTACTATTTATTTTATCTTTGGTGTTCATGTCACTGAAACTCTGGTTCATGTAAGATAATGTAACACAACACCACCACAAAGAAGAAGCCACAATGAACACATATGAACCAAATATTTATTCAAACTGTCTACATTTTGTGTGAGATTTAAGGTTCTGACAGTGGTGTTGGTGCAAACACAAGTCTTCTTGGAAAAGGCTGTGTCATTGGGTGAGTAGCTCCGACATTTCAAAAGAGTGATCTACTTCCATTGGTTCCCGATGTTTCAAAAGAGTGCCTTCTTTCTTCTTGGGATATTTATGCTAACACAAAGGCACTGTGGTCCTCTGAAATATCAGGAAACACTCACCCTAACAGCACATCGTCGTATCCTGTGAGACTTGTATGCTTTCCATATGGCGTCATCTTTTTTTTTATTCATGGGTCCAGGCATCATGAATCAAATTTAATAACTGTCCAACAAGATGCAACTGTATTCAGTTTATTATATTTCTGTAGGCAGTTCTACATGTTTGAGGTGTTGACACCCATCATCAGGAGCTCGTACAACTGTAATTATAGCTTCTGGCACTGATCAACCAGGTCTACTACCATCCGCTCTCATTGTTGAGTTGGATCAGTTCCAACTCAACAAGGACAGCAGATGGTAGTACACCCAGCTGACCAGTGCCAGAAGCTGTACAGTTGTACGAGTTCCTGATGATGGGTGTCAACACCCAAAACATGTAGAGCTGCCTACAGAAATATAATAAACTGAATACAGTCGCATCTTGTTGGACAATTATTAAATTTGTCATCTATTTAATTCAGCACTGTACAAACTTTCTGAATTCTCTGCTTGATAACATTCTCTGATATTCAGATTTTAGGGTTCAAACCACAATGGTTATAAGAATACATTCACTTAAATGCTCTTTAGTTTCTCATTTTAGCTTACAGAAGTGCTGGAAGGTAGGCTGGATGCAAATTTGATTTAAAAAAAAACTACAAAGGGGTTTTTTTTTAATGCCTGCATGGAGAGAAACTGCTCTGTTCTGTATGTACAATGGTTTGTGTTGATAAAGCCTGCATATGTTGATGGGTTTATCACTGGTTTGTACACCACTGATAACCTGCAAGGTATGTTCAATAAAATGCCATACACTTTCCAAACACCAAATCCGCATATAACCCTAAGCCATACAAAATACTGAAAACTCTGTCCACAAAAGCCTCAAATTTTGTCAAATTTTCATTGTCTGACCATGTCATGTTTCTTGTAGCAAATGTTTAGTGGAATATGCAGTGTACACAGAACATTGAATGTATATTTATCAACCATAAGTTATTAACAACAATTGGCTAAAATTGTGTACTATACACAACTTATAGTCAGTTTTTAAATGCTGATTAATTTGTTGACATATGACAAGAAATGTCAAGTAATATTACACTGGTCGGCAAAGAAAAAAACTTTTTTTTTTTGGCTCCCTGTTAAGATTCAGGGTGATTCTAATAGTTTTGTCATTGCTGAATCTGAGTATGACAACCAAATTGCCCCATAACCCACCAATGTTAAGGGAAAGGGGATAAAATTTAAAAAAAAAAACTACATTTGTAATAAAAATGTAATTATTGGTTTCTAATTACAATACACAGTATCAAATAACAGACATCTCTATATCCTCAATAGAAAAAAATTCATTAAACACTCACTTTTTTTACTTTGCCTCCTACATTCGTCAGTTGGTGTCTCTCTTATAAGACTCCAGTAGCATTCAGCCAACATATTTGGACTCCCATTTTCCTTTGTACCTCTTTTCAATTTGGGAAATATTCTGATGGAACCTTTCACCATATTCATCAGAAATGGCTCGCACGTTGTCAGGAAAAAAATCCAAATTGGAATGCAGAACATGAAGTTTCAATGACATAGCACCCCATAGCACTGTGTGATGAAATTAATTCCTGCATATTTTCACTGTAGTTTTCCACTTTTCCAATGTCTAGAAACTTTCTGCTGACATTTTAATGTGCCTACCAGCCTCTTCTTTCTGTAGAATTTAATTTTGTACTAACATCTTGGTATTCAAACAGTTGTTTAATTTGTGAACCAATGAAAATTTCTTCTTTAATCTTGGCCTCACTTATTTTGGAAAATTTTTCCCTTAAATAGGCAAACCCTTTGCTGTCGTTATCCATCGCTTTCACAAATATTTTTATCAAATTGAGCTTGATATGCAATGATGTTAAATAAGATTTCTGACTTACCCACTAAAGCAGGTTGTGTCACATTCTTCTGACCTGGTGTTGTTTCTGAATGGAGTGGCCATTTTTTTATTTTCTAGTGGTAGTCCCTCGCTCAGCTGGACCATTCACATTAAAAGCAGCAGAATTTAGTGCATCTGCCTTGTTGTAACTTGCAGGTCAGCACATATATTTCACTGGCGTTTTTCACAGCATGTTTCTTGCAGTGAAACCTAAAGGTTCTTGTACGTTTCTTTCATGTGCAGTGCATGGGGTCATGCAATGGAAGGGAACTTATTTCCATTGTGCAGAAACATTGCCTTCAAAATGACCTTTAGATGGATCAATGAAAAGCCCCCATTGCCCAGAGGTGTGTTCAAGACGCAATTCTTCCACTAACTCTTGGATGTTATTTCAGTACACAAGATCACTACCCACTGAGTAATATGTTGCTATTTCTGACTGCCTCTTCTTATAAAATGATACCATTATTACCTTTCTCAAGAAGACTGCACTGCTTAAGCCGTGATACAAGTCGCTGAGCCTTTGTTTTGTCATTGTTATAAAATATTGGCATATTTAGCATCCCTTTAATTTGTATTGTGATAATTTCACACCACAAATGAAAGAGACGCTAAACAGCAAACAGGACACCTTTTCAGTTTGAGATAGAGTTGGAGACAATATTATTCCATGGATTTATGTGACTTATAAAGTAAAAATAAATGAGCACTATAAAAACCCTTAGGCCCAGCCCCTACTTTCGGTTTTTGGCCATTCAACTGAGGTTTCAACTGGTATCATCCAAATGGAGGGTGATATAAGTATTTTATTCACACATTCAAGTTTGTAAACCTACCTCCAATAAAAATCTATCAAATTATTTCAGGGACAAAACTGATGCCGACCAGTGTTATTTACTCATTCTCAAATAAATTAGCTCTTTTAATTCTGAGAATTAAGCAACTCTTCGGAAATTTAGAAAAACCCTGAAACAAAACGCAACAGGTTTTTCTTGGCTACTTTCCTTGTAATTTAAAAATAAAGGTCCCACAGGAATTTAAAACATGTTAACTACATGTAGGACTAATGTTCTCCAATGGTAAATATCCAGATTATGGTCTTGCAGGAAGACACACTGTGTAGTTTCCTAGATCGTGACATGTAGTTACAGTGACCTGTTGCCTCCATCTTCAGGACAGAGGAGTGATTCCACCAATCAAAAGGGTGAGACAACAGGTGCATCTGAAATAGGGTACACTGTACCTATCTACATAGCTCCACCTCCACAATGCCAGAGTCTTGATGCATATAAAGGTTTTACATTTTATGTTTCATGCATTAGGTTCAAAATCTTCAGGATTTTACAACACATCACACTACACATGTCACTTCGATTCACTCATATGTTAAACCATAAATCTGCTAATTAAGGGTGACTTAAACACACTGCTATGTTGGTTTTATATGCTACTTAATTAAACAAACATGATTATGTTGCAACAAGAAACTATTTGGACATCAAAGAAAACACTTTTATGAGATTTGAGGTTCTCATGGCACAGAGTATGAGACTGCAATCATGTGGGTTGTGATACTGTGTAGTTTGACTGATGGTGCTAATATCTTGGTGCACATTGCTACCTCCATCCTGGGTGTACAGTCACTCCTACTAGCCCACAGATGGATATAGCAGCATGCTGTAACACTACTAAGCATCACCTCCCAAAAGATTGTAGTGTCCACTTATTTCTTCCTCAAATTTAACAGAATGGTTTTCACTCTGTACTGCTGACACACACTCTTCCCTCACTCTGTAGCTACCTCTTGTCCAAGTGAAGTGTGGCTCAGTGTATGTATACATTGTAGCTCAAAAACATGTACACATATGCACCCAATGCATGTACAAGATACACAATGAACTGTATTCATGGACATTTCACTGCATGGCAAATATCTTAAAAAAAGACACATGACTGAAATGCAATAACCTCAAAGTGTTGGTGGAGAATTTGAAGAATATCTACAACTTTTATACTTATAGTTGATTGTACATAGAATCATACACAACTTAAAATGACGACCAATGAAACAAATTTCAGATATAATGCCCAGAAAATAATGCTGAATAGAGATGATATCATAAGATTTCAGGTTCTCAGAGTGGTGTTGCTGAAGATGCAAGTCTGCTGAAATGTTACACCATGACACTGAGCAAGTGGTTAGCAATGTTTGGAAGGATTGCAGTGCATTCTATTTAAAAAATTAAGACATTATTATCCTTCACAACATTGGTCACTTCTTGCCCAGGGACACAGTGTAACATTCCAGGACAGGGTTCCCCAAACTTTTTTGCTGGCAGACCCTTCTTGGATTCAAAAAATAACCACAGATCCACACATCCTTGCTCATGTAAATATGGAGTTTCTGGATGAAAGGCATCCAAAATTAAAAATTTATATCTCAGAAATGATTTTAGATAGCTATGAACACATACCAGTAGCATATGTAAAAATGCATTGCACAATTTGACCTTAACTGAAAATGACTGCTGTTCACTTCATGGGTTGGAGAAAGCTTCTTAATATGATACTCTAATGGTCATACGAAATAAACAGATTAACAGTTAAAGATGTTTCACGATTACTTTTAAAAACCATAATCCCTTTAATTAAAAAAAAAAAAAGTACATTTCAAATTAGCCATTACAGAAATGGATACCCTGGGAATCATTTGCAGATCCTTGGGGGTCCATGAAGCACACTGTGGGAACCACTGTCCCAAAACACTTGAATCTTCAGAGATGATTCTGTTGCATACCAACCTACAAATAAACTGTATTCTCAAATTTTGGCTCTCAAAATAGAACTAAATCAGATGAAAATGCAGTGAATTACCATGCATTAGCAGTTTGCAAAGTTATACTCAACTGAATTTTCCTTTTTCACATCCCTTAGAATAGGAAAGGGGTGGTCTAATAATAATAATAATAATAATAATAATAATAATAATAATAATAATAATAATAATAATAACAATAATAATCTAGCAGTCAAAATACATCAGAACTGAAACCCATGGGAAATCTTGATAATGTATTATGCTGACAGAAAACTAAATACCTGTTACAAAAATACACATCTGCTTTAGTATACACATCTCCAGCCAGTATATTTGACTGCTAGTGACAACTGAAAACACAACTACGCATAAATTGTGGAATAAGTGAAATAAATTTCCAAGTAACAAAACACACATTTCTTAATAAACAGAATATAAAGTATCCGCATTGGCTATGCTTTGTAAATTCACATATCCCTGAAGAATTTACAGTAAATAAAATTCTTATTTTCTTTGACAATTATTGTCAGTTTGGAATTCAACACACAGTTTTTTTTTATTTTAAAGCTGTCCATTCTGTGCACTTTTTGTATCAGAATACACCACTTATTAAACCAACTACATACACATTATTAATTAGTACAAACATTAAGTCAGCTTCAACATGTTTTGGTACATGTGCACCATCTTCAGGGAGAACATAACGCCAATTCTTAAAAACCAAATGCGACTGTGAAGCAGCTATTTGTGTTCTCCCTGAAGATGGTGCACATGTATTAAAATATGTTAGAGCAGTCCATTTAATCTTGTACTAATGAATAACATGCATTTAGTTGGTATAACAAATGGTGCACACTCAATATATGCAGGTTTTCATACAAAAAATCTAAAAAATTTTAAAGAAAAATATCAGTATATCACCAATATCAGTCTCAATTATCACATTTATACTCGTTGTTCTTACAAGGACTTATTTTAATAAAAAGCATATTTCAGAGTCAGCATTTTACCCTATCTACTTAAAAGTATCTGGCTTTCATGTTAGGTAAGAAAGAAGTTGCATTTTATTTTCTAACACATTCTATCAGCAAAACAAGATGCATTTATCTTGTAGTAAGACATAATGTCAACAACTAGTAATAAAATACCAGGCTCCTGGCATAAATCAACATTGCAATTAATCTTGAACAGAGCTGTTAAAATCTACAACACGCAGTGCAAAGGACAAAACAAATATGATCTTTTGCTCTGGTCACAACCACTGCTACTCGCAGGGAATGTGACATTTAAGTTGAGCACACTTAGAAGAAATTAAACACATATGAATATATAAGTATCATTAAAAATTTCCTAGCATAACCAGCAGTTGAAATGGTACATATGTACGTGCCAAAGTAAGAAATTATATTCCACTTATTCAAAGGAGAAAAACAGGTATGAAAGAAAAATACCAATATACTAAGGACAGCAGTGCTCCAGTGAGACACACACAGACACACAGACATTGTACACAGAGACATCCATCACACATGCCTCTGCCAAAGCATCATGCGTCTGTCACAAGACAGAAATGCATTTCCAGAACCAAATCTATGTTAGATTGTGCCAGGTTAAGTGGATCAAACATGAGAAACAGACAGCTGTTCCCTTTCAATCAAATTACAGTACTATATCCATAATCAGTACTTTACTTTGTCTGGTAACTACAGCCTGTCACTTCCCACCAGGCAAGTGAGCAGTCAGCTTGAGTGGGCAATGTAAATACCATAAAACGACCAATGGGAAGTGGCAACGTATAGTTGCCAGATAAAATAATGACCCTATATTTGTGAGATGATCAAAATACTATGCTATCTTTGTAATAAATACAAAAGTTTACTTCAGTACATTATTTTAAGTGCCACAGTCAACTCACATTGTAGCAAAATATTTATTTTGGATTCAACAACTTTTATAAGTACAGGTGAACACCTGAGCACAAAATCTTACAACAGAAAAACACAAACACAGGTCATCAGAATTGGAACATATCTGATATATCACTGAAATCCATTTTAGTGCTTGGTTTTAGAACCGTTTCTAATGCAAAAATAAATGTAGCATAATACATAATTTTACCATTGTAAATTTCAGTAGCTGGATTAGTGAAGATGGTGCAGTGACTATGTTATGGGCTGGGCTACCCAGTGTTTAATTCCTGGCAGGGAAAAGAACATTTCTCTCTATCTCTGAAACATCCTGACTGCCCTAAGGCCTACCCAGCCTCCTATTCAATGGGTGCTAGAGGTTATTTCGCCTAGAGTGAAGTAGCTGAGGTGTAAAATTGACCACTCACTTGCTTCCATGCCAAGGCTAAGGCTGAGTAGAGCAATATGACTGCTCTCCCTACATGACCTCATTGCAATCACAGGGCAAACTGTACCAATAATGTGTAAAACTGCACGTACATTTATCTCCTTTTAGTAAGCAATCACATGTGCATTACACATACTAGGCACCAAAAACTGTTACCTGTGTGATGCATTTTACGGTCTAAATATTCATCAGGGATCATTAAATTTTAACATCAGAGTATGGGAGGCACACACATCTCATTTTCTGGTATGAAATTAATGAATTAAATGAGTAATGAAGGTAAGGACTCGTTTTTGTAATGAATGCTTTTAATTTACATTTTGAAAAAAAATGACATAAATAGAACTGGTGTCATTTTTACAGCTGTTTCTACAAACAACTGAGTGGTGGGGAAGTTAGCTTGTAACAACCTACAGGATGGGGTGAAGGGGCACAATGTTCACTGTTAATTATGAATTATTACAAGAGAAGACCCTATGGACTGGGAGGAGGTAAACTTTATTCTCCTTTATTCTTGAGTAATATAATATTATAGCGGGCCAGGTAGCTCAGTTGGTATAGTGACTGACTATGGGCTGGATGGTCCGGGATCGAATTCCGGTGGGGACAAGATTTTCTGCCTGTCCAGACCGGCCCTGGGGCCCTAATCAGCCTCCAGTAAAATGGGTACCGGGTCTTTCCCGGGGGTAAAGTGCAGCCGGGGCGTGTTGCTGACCACTCACCCCCTTCTAGTGCTGTGGTCATGGAAGAGTAGAGCTATACCTCTAACCACCCTCTGGGCCACACCGGGCCTGTAACGGGATCAATTTACCTTTTTTTTAATATAATAACTAAAGAGCCTATGGACTGCAAAGGCAATATTTCTTCTTAATTATGTGCACAAATGAGGAGCCTGAGCACATTAAAAATGTTTTACCACAATATCTGTAGTATATAAGGATGGCTAGGCCTATTGTATTGCTACAGACACTGACTAGCATAAGGTCTAATCAAATTAAACCCTTGGGCCACTGGACATACTGCTTTTAATTTGTGTTTTCTCACTATCAGCACTATTAGAAACAATTCAAATAATCAGTTTAACTATATTATGGGTGCTGTTTCCAAAATCAGAACTGGAATCATAATCCACAACCATTAGTACTTTCCTTAGACAATAAAAGAGTTACTCTACCAACAATATAATTCACATACCAAGAAGTGAAGCCATTAACATAAAATAATCCAGTAGCAGACACTAAAAGGTAAATGTTGAGTGTCACCAAGCATGTGATCAAAATATACTGATTAAGGGTAGCAAGGAAAACTGCCGAAACTACCCATAAGATAAAATTTAAAAGGCTCTGGCCGAGATGTAAATTGCAAAGAATGATACAAGATGTATGTAAAGGGATGGGGCCAAAGTCAATAGTACAAAAAAATGGGCACCTGTCATACAGTGAACCTGCTTCTTACAGGGCCATAGATTCAAGGAATATGGAGACAATGATTTTTCCATCATAGAAATTAATAACTGTATCACAGAATACATGGTCACCACATGTGCACATTCATTTTTAAAGTATTTCAAAGTGACTATAGAAAAATGCTGAACTTGGTCATGTCTTTCTTTTCATACACTTCTTTACTTTATAATTACATCCATAACATGTCTGACTTGGTTTTTTTTATCAAAATAAAATACCTTCACCAACCAGACATAAAATATTCAACAACCTGGTAGTACAATGTTGAATTAACATAGAACTAAAGTAATATTTCAGTTTAAGTGTTAAAAAAACATTATTACAATAACTTCAGCTACAAAGAGCTAACAATGGAGCATTTCTTATCAGAAATGTATCCCTTTTTTTGGTTAAATTCATGTGCAAACTTTGCATATAGATTTGCAAGTTAAATTTTCTCAAAAAAGTTATTAGGATTATGTATCTTAAGGAAACATGCAATATGAATTCCAAATATCAAATTTATTTAAAACTTCTACTATACTCACTTTTTTTTTACTTCAATCCTGACATATTTGAAAATTTTATACTCAAGTTTATTTGGCTGAATTAGAATACCTTTGATGCGGACTATATTTTGTCAGTGCTATACATCATGTCTTTGATCAAATGTATAACAACAACCGTTGCTGGACAATGGCAAAATCGTTGCCCCAAATCATGTAAACTTGAATACTATCAAAGATTCAAGTCTTCTGGGATGTTACATCAAGACAACTACTAAACAGTTACTGATGTTTCAAAGGACTGTGGTTGCCCCATTTTCAGGGTGAATGACAAATGCATTATGATGCTTCAGAACATTGGAAACTGTTTACTAGCTGATGCAGCACAACATCCTCTAAGATTTAAATATTCAGCAGTACTGCTGTGAGAACCTCAACTATGACACGAATATTATCAGTCAGGGATAAATCAAAACATACAAACATTATAGTTTCCACTGTTAAACCACATTACTACTTAAATATATATACAGAACAGCTTTCTGTTTGCTTGGAGTGAATTAAGTGACATGCACACAGGAAGATCAAAACACCATCACACCTGCTGTGGTGAACACCAGACTTATAAAAGACATGCTATTCCAGGAAAGCAACATCATGTCAGTTCAATCAATTATTCAGTTTATGTAATAATTAACAGCTGTATTTCTTCACACTGTAACAGTTAGGTTTTTAAAAGACACATTTCTCATATTCTGACTTTCAACTTGTTCAAGTTGTCATATAAATTATACAACTGTGCTACTAGAGCAAGGTAAACTTCCAGACTTCTTTGCGGAAGTAAAGTACAGGTCTCTGTTTTAAACTAACATCAGCAGTTTCATATTATTTCCAACCCAAAATATGTCTAATACAACCTAAGTGTAGTGCCTTATTGTTTATGCCATATTATTCATCAGCTCCTACCTCTTATATTACTCATATTTATTAAAATTCTAAGCACTCTGAACCATAAATATCAACAATTCAAAAGATGGATGTTGTCTTAAATTATGCACCTTGTTTATATCCAGTGTTTTGAGTAAACACAACATTAACTATTTTCAAATTATGTGTGCACAAGAAGAATCGTAAGTTATATCAAGATACCATGTGAGTAATATGAGTCACTAGTAATGCCAACATCCCTGATGAAACCAAAGAGAAAACTGCTAAGCCACAAGCAAATGTGTGAGAGATTACACCCGACAAGTGGACATGGTCTGAAATAACAAAGTATAGACAATGGCATAGAACCCACAAAATGGTAAGTGCAAAAGACACAGAACCCACAAAATGGTAAGATAACTCCAAAACAGAGAACCCACAAACTAACAAGTGTGATAGGCATCAAACCCATAAAATTATATGTGACAGACACAGAACCCACAAAGCACCAAGTGTGATAGGCATGGAACCCATACAAACATAACTCCAATATACAGAACCCACAAAATTTTGTGGGACAGAGAATCCACAAACCCAGCAGGATAGGCTTGGAATCCATACAATTATGTAATGGACACAGAACCCATAAACCAACAAGAGTGATATGCATGGAACCCATACAATTATGTGTGACAGAAACAGAACCCCTGAACCAACAAGTACAACACGCATGCAATCTATACAATTATGTGTGACAGACACTAAATTTACAAACCAACTGGTGTGACAGGAATGGAACCCAAAAAATTCTGTGCGACAGACATAGAATCCACAAAAAGGCAAGTGTGACAGAGACATAACCCACAAAATGACAAGGACGATAAGCACAGAATCTAAAAAAGACAAATGTCATAGGCACAGAATCCATAAAATTGCAGGTCTATTAAAGAAATAACCCACTAACAAATGTGAATGATAGGCACAGAAGCCACAAAAAGCTAAATGTGACATACATAGTACCTACAAATCCTTTTCACTGCAAATTTATACTACTTAATTTTGATTAACTTTAAGCAAATGAAGAAATATTTGAACATGTGTGTGCATAACAATCAGAGATGTAGCTGGTCTGTTACATATGTAAAGATGTTGTGTACAACTACCTTACTTTTTTAACTTCAAATTTAACTTCATAGTCACATTAAATACAACTATGGCCTTTAATAACACACTGTGTGCTTAACACAAAATGGTGACTCTGTTCCTATCGCATATTATTATTCCTGCTTACAGTATCCTAATAGGATATGACATTCTCCAATTACTCAAAAGTAATATTTAAGTTCTACAAATTAAATTACAATTAACTGCTATTTTAATATTTATTGCAATAACACAATTAATTAACAGTGATTTTCATCCCTTTACTGATTTACATAAAATAAACGTTTCTTCAAGAAACAAGTACTCAATCTAAATGAGGTAAATCTGTAGCAGTAAACATGAGATGTCCAACTACAGACCAATTTCCCTATTAACATCTTTTTCGAAAATTATTGAAAAACTTATATATAATAGACTGTTTTCTCATCTAGAGAAAAACAATGTTTTAGCCA
>Ga0123357_10007889_pt1 | contig 13230 bp, 10 predicted proteins | sample TergutEmb28metaG_FD_89873 | JGI IMG/M metagenome (GOLD analysis project Ga0123357, IMG submission 89873) | Embiratermes neotenicus P4 segment gut microbial communities from Petit-Saut dam, French Guiana - Emb289 P4 | ecosystem: Host-associated > Arthropoda: Insects > Digestive system > Gut ...
TATAGATTTGGAATGACAGCTAACTAAAACTTAGGTTATGTAAAGCATGTAATATTACTGTGTAATGGGGCATGCTGTTAAATAAATTAAATTAAAAAAAAAACACCAAAACAAATCATGTATGTGATCATACATTAAGGAGTGATACTGACCACTCCATCTGGCGCTGAAGTTAAGAATGAGTACAACCATACTTCCACCTATTGGTGTTTCAGGGGTGCCCACTTACACCATGAAGTCTCAAAAAGCACCTACAATGTCATATTTTATATGTACCTTTTTAAGTTCATATTTTAAGTAGAATTTAATTGCTAATAAAAATTTAGTTAAGTTTTCCTTTCTTAATTTATACGGTGAATGAAAATTAATTCTTTTATGAGTGAGTATTCAATAAACATTTACTCTTAAAAAATCTAAAATAAAATTCCTGGGGTGTACACCCTAGTAAAATGTGCTACAAATGCTTAGGCCTCCATCCACCATATGCCTCCATGGAAGGCACAGAGAGAATTTTACTTTTACCCTTATAGGTTATGTGTTTATGTTGTGTTAAAAGTGCATCTGATGATTACAAACACACCAGAGCATGTACAACAGAAAAACTGGATATACATTATTGTAACTTTCCACTGTGTACAGTTTGAGAACACTGAAAATCACTGCTTTTATACATACTTACTTACTTACTTTCTTACCTACTTATTTACTTACTTTCTTACCTACTTACTCCATGGAGCAGAGTCCTTCTTGAGAAGCTAACTGGTTCTCAGCTAGTCAAGAAACTCTCCTCATATTACGGAACCCAAAGGTTTATCGCCACATTTTTAAGTGTCTGCCACCTGTTCCTATCCTGTGCCATTGCTTTTATAAGGACTGAGAATTTGTGTAGTTTATTGCACACAGGTTTATCTCTTTATACTGTATTTTGCTATTTAGAATTCACTTCTCAAAAGTTAAGGGAAAAATATCAGAGTTTCTCTTTGTGTTTGCAACATTTACCCAATGACATTAAAACAAATACTTGGCCAATATTTTGCATGTGTTGTACTGCAGAGCTTGGATCCTATAATTAGGTAATAACAAATGGTAGGTATATGTATGTTAAAAATTATACTGAAGTGGATGAGCTGAAATGGGCTATATATCAGATTGACCTGCATATAGTTCACATCTGTGTTTTCAGACTAAAACGCAAAAGTAGATAGTGCGACCTATGCACATTTCCAGAAATTATGTTTATTTTTGTAGTGACTAGGGACATCAATAAACAACTTGAAACTGTAACATTTTGAAGAAAGTACAACATTTTCTGTGGCACTTAAACTGCAATTTCACATCCAAATCTCTGAGGACCATTGACACATTCAAAAGTTTTGACCTTGGGTGCATATAATTTCTATGAATTTTAAAAATTATTGTCAGTGGTGAATAAACTTTTTAGGCATCAGTATTTTCTAAATGTCCTAGTAATATGAATATGCACTCTATAATTTAAATATTTATCTGCACTCCTTAATTAACTACTTATAATGCAGTATTAAGTAAGCATGTTTTAGTTACTGGCAGAAGACCATCTGTTTACATACGATGTGCAAGGAAGAAAGACCGTATTGCAATAAAGCAAGGAGCCAGTCACGGTGTAGTGTAAATTTAAATATTAATAAATCTTCAATGCATTTTCCTACACACTCAGACCTTTAAGCCATTAGATATGTAGAACAGCTCAGGAGTTAATAGTGTCACAAATTCACCTAAAATTAACTGCTGATAAATAACACATGATGGTTCATTTCATACCTCATATTAAAGAACCTACATTTTAAATAAAATGACCAGCCAGTTAATTATGTTTAAGGAAACAGATGCTCTTTGCTCTGAAAATCACAGGAAACCTACTAGTCTCTGTGATTAAAAAGCAGAAATTTCTTACGTTAAAGAAGTGTTACCTATAGCAGTCAATTCACCAGTTTGCTTTAAAAGTTTGAGTTTCTGAGACCTACAAGTGGACTTAAAACAATTTAGTTGGTCTTCAAGGTTTCTGTCCATTCTTGTTAGAAGAGAGGAATGTTATAATTGTGTGCAATAACATGCGTATCCTTACTGAAATAAGCATTATGTACTTACAAAGAACATTAATTAAAGTTTTCTGTGTGATTTTTCCATGTCGGTTGCTGGCTTCACAAGTGTAGTTGCCTCCTTCTGCACGTGACACAGGAGATGATAGGATCAGTGCATTATTTCCTTTCCCTATGAGGGTACCTGTATCATGCTTCCACTGATACGTGGCTTCAGGGTATGCTACAGCACTACAAAGGACTTTCTCTGGGATATGTCCTTCAGTAACATTCACTATCTTGTTTGAAACTGTGATGTTCTCTGGAGGATCTGAAAATTATTGACATGCCATTAATTTCAGTGTATGCTACGACCCTTACAAAAATTTGACTGCAGCTGAAATTACGCATGTTTCACAGGAGGAGTGAATGATCAAGTTTATCCCTTAACATGTCATGCACTCATGTCAGCACATGGTTTGTTTACAATTTGCTATTCTGCACAGATGACAAAGTAGTTTGGTTGTAATTCATTGATGTTACCCATAGGTGGCAGGAATAAAAATTTAACTTTCCAGTACTTATTATAGAGTTCTAGGAAGGAAAATTACATTTAATAATTCAACCCTACTTACTATGCTTTGGATATCGGAGAAAACATCTTCACATTTTGGGCTTAGAAATAAAAAGGTTACCTATTGTTTCAGATAACTAATTTAGGTACCTGATTTAGAGAACAGTTCATGAAAACCTAAGAAACCTATTCTATCAGAGATATTACCATTACATTCCAAATCAGTGTATGGCATGAAAGAATGCAGAGATATAAAAATCACTGTCATCTACCCCAAAATATCAATGACCACATTTAATGCTAGTTTTGTATCCTGAAGACAAGGGCAGTAGGATCCTCCCAAACTTTAGACTGAATAAGACAACATGTTACATTTCAGATCCTGGTAACTTGAACAGGCACTCCCAGGATGACCTCAAACCTCACAAGTCTCGAATTTGATCCCAAAAATTCACATATATCCAGGACAAAGAGTTAAAAGCTTTCTTCCCTACGTGTAACAGTGAAGGGGCAAGTGAAAAGGAATACTGCATTACAATGTGTTTTTGAAAATGATGAAAGATGTAACCATAGTATAGAGTAAGGTGTGTCACAGTGCGTCATTTTGTATCACCACCATCAATCTCTGATTATAGTTACAAAGTCTGAAAGGATACATATGTTGATAAATTAGAAACAAATATGGAATTTAAATCTTTAAATCAGTGGTTTTTTAACCTTCTGTCACTACTTTAGTGAGCAGCCCTAAAAACTGTCAACATAAACATGAATATAGTATTAATTACAAAAATTAACAGAAGTTTCTAAGCTCTGTGCAAGATGTAACATTCAATTTATTTGAATGCAGCTATTGCACTTGTATGGGCAAAATTAAGTAATCATTGTCACAAAGTTGGCTAATGTATGTATATTAAAGTCTCCAGGAAGGTTATGAAGTGTCAGCTAGTAAACAACAGTTCCACAACATGTGTACTCTATGATTCTTAAGACACAAGCATTATGTTCATCCAAAATGTCATAACAATTTACCATCAAACATGGTGTAACACCTCAGAAAACTTGAATGTTCATGAAACACCCCACACTGTGAGAACATGAAATCTTGCAATGTAGGTATTTTACATGTGTCAACAGTACTAATTGAACCACACTGTCATACAATTAGCTCCTGTACTTGTGTGAACAATATGAAGATACTCATGTTGTCATAAAGGAAGATACTAAATTCACATGAGCAAAATAATGTTACATGTGATGTCATTAAGCTAGTTAATGTATGTACTTGTGTGAGCAGAATTAAATTATTCACATTGTCAAATGGTACTAGTTTCTGACAGGGAATATTGCACATGTAAAATGTTTATATTTTCATGTAATCATATTTTTAATGTTCTAAATTCTTTTTTTTTCCACCTACAGCCAGACAGAAATGTAATTAATTAACAATTAGAAATCTTGAATCAATGCTTTGACAGCTTCAATCACAGTCTTTATGCCATTCATGGTCATTATAAACACAAAATTCAAATTTAGTTCACTGTACTTATCTAAGTATAGTGGTCAGTTACTTACAAATTATACAGCCATATTATATTTATGAAAGATGACAAATACTAAATGTATCAGAAAATCTGATCTAAGAAACAACAAACAGGCTACACTTACATTCAACTCTAAATGCTGTACTGCTTTTTACTCCAAGTCCAACTTCATTGCGAGTGCTCTGGCAGGTGTAATTGGCACTGTCATGAATACGATCTAATTGTCCACCTGGCCAGGCAGACATATTCCATATTAGCATTGATCTGATGGATTCAAAGTCATTAGTGCGTGTGTCAGGAAGAATCTCTGTGTTGCTCACTGAGTATAAGGATGATGAACTATTCAAGTTTAGTAACTTTCCATTCTTGAGCCACTGAACAGAGCAGCGTGGTGAGCATTCCACTCGGCATGAGATATTTATGTTCGTTGCATTAACTAGAGCACCATGGTATAGTGGCAGCCTTTCAATGAATGTAGGAGGTGCTGGAAGAAGAATGAAAAATCAGTATTAACCATTTATGACTTATTTGTGTATTTGTTTAAAAATATCTGCACTTGTTTTTTGTGTAACACTATACTAAGTACATATATGTATAAATACCATAAAATAACTGCTAATGCGTTTAATCCTCATGATTTTGAGTTTTCCCACAAACCTCCCATGTACATAATCTATTCACATGTCTAGTTATTTATCATGAAAACAATCCTATATTACAGCAATCACACATTTCCAAAATATAGTTGAATTAGCAGTATTAATTTTCCCAGCTAGTAGATATAATGCATTTACTTGGGGTATATCACAGTGGTTATGAGCTAATTGTGTATGTAGGTACAGACATGATGGGCTCATGAAAAAGTTACAAAATATAGGTGCAATATGTCCACTTGCCACAGACATATCCTATGAAATGTTGCCTGATAAAACTTCTTGATTAATTTTTAATAAGTGATTTAGATTATGATAGAAACTGTTAGCAATCTAATTTGTTTTTAACAGTATAGATGTATAACATTTCTACTTTTCTAGAGCTTACCTCTCTAATGTCAACAAAAGGATATGTCCAAGGTACCTCAATTCTCATTTCATACTGGAGTTGCATACTAACAAAAGCCAGTTTTCTTTGAACTTACCAGACACCTCAATGGACACTGTAGCAGCTTTTCCATCTCCACCGTCATTGTAAGCCAAGCAGGTGAAATTTGATTCTGTTTCTAATGTAACTGGATCAATGGTCCAGTTGGCTGTTGTTACATCTTGAATGAGATGTGTTCCTCGCAACCAACGATAAGTTGTAGTCTCTGGCCTCCCTAAATCATCTACACTGCACCTTAAAGTCACCGAACTCTTCTTAACCACTCTGGTTGGTTCATACACCAGTGATGCTGCTCCAGGTGGATCTGAGAAATTATTAAAAAATACTACTGTATTTATAATTTTATTATAAAATTCAATTTATACTAAGTCTGAACTAACAAATACCAATATTCTGCCATTGTTACTTTGTGCTGTTTAGTTTTCATAATGTTGAAAATTAAATTATCACGCAGAGGTTGTTAGCACAGAAGCATGAGAAAAGTATGGGGAATCAAAATCGTATGGTGATAAGAAGAGTTTTGTGATGAAAAATAAAAGAATGCCTGTGTATGTTAATACAGTGTCTCAGACACAAGGAACTAGGAACTACAACAGTTCCCATACTTCTGAACTCATAGAGCTCTTGGCCCTGCAGAGTATCTACTTTACCACATTTGACCTACTTATGTACCCATGCTTAATACAAGTAGATATTTGGGTAAAAGTTCATTTAGCCGTTTTCAATGTACTATATACTTTACCATCTACTCAAAGGTCATAAGATACTTTTTTCAATTTTATTTTTAATTATTTTAAAACAGTTTTACATGGAGAATCTGGGTATAAAACATTTAAGTAAACATTAAAAAAGAATAATACAAAATAGTACACTGTGATGCAGTGCAATTTATAAAGAAAGCTGGTTGAAAATAAAAGGAGTGAGAAGTGTCTAAATAGAAAATTTGCGCTCAGTATGAACCTATTGAATCACCCACAAAGTGTCTGCAGAAAAGAAGTTATCCTTGGACAATAGGTTGGGAAGCTCTGAAGATTATGGTGTAAGCCTTGAATGTTATTCAAACTGATGAACCAGTGACACTGTAAACTTACAATAAACTATAAGTTCTTCATCTGTAGAAAGAGGTCCCCATCCAGCTTCATTCATGCCCTCACACGAATAATTTCCATGGAAACTACGTCCTACATTCTCAAGCAGCAGCCTGCTTGGATCAATGTCACAAAACAAGTAGTCAGTTGCATTGCCACCACAGTCAGGTAACTCTTTAAGTAAATCTCCATCGAGGTACCAACGCACAGCTAGCAGAATGTCAGGATTTCCAGACTCAACTTTGCACATCAGAGATATGTTCAGCTTGTCCACCTCGGTCACACGTATGGGTGGATCCATCGTCAGCTGCACAATTGGTTTAACTGCAAAAATTGATATCAGCTTCAAGATGTTAAAGTTACTACTGAATGTTAGTCTGTTATTGACTTATTAAGGATCCTGTTTGGCACAAAACAACAAGATGCAAATTATCTGTTCCATTGATACATGCAAACTTTACCATGATGCTTGTTATTTGTAATACACCATGGTTTTGCAGTAAATCCATGAGTGTACTTTCATCTGTGCCCATTAAAAAGTATGGTCTTCCCTGTGCAGTTTCCAAGAAACTCAAAAATTCTCTACGGCATTACGTGCAGAGCTCTTGCATCTGACTTCACCCAAACTGATCAATGTACGTACAGAAAGTACGGCTCTCACACAGCCAATATTCAAGAATCCCACAGTCACTTAGTAAATGTTTGTAGCAATCTTCTGTACCAGATTGTATCCAAATAGGATTTAAAGATAAAAACCTGGGCAACATTTCAAGTATGTGCTTAAGTAAATTATGGTTTTAACTCCACCGACTTCCTAGAAACTAAAATATGCTCAACAATATTATGTTGAGATACTCTGTCCCAATTTCACTTACATCAGCCACGATAGGTGGAAAGTACAGACAGAAATTCATTTACAGCAGGAAGTAAGAATGACTCTTACTGAGCCGATTTACATGAAACTCGAGCTTGCTTTACAGCTTTAGTAAGGAACTCCTGCATGGAATTTAGTGAAAATCAGATACATGGTTTGGCTGTTGATAGTACTTGAAGTTGAAAGAGGAAGCAATAGATCGCAGCGTTTTGAAAACTCACTTTGGAAGAGGTTATGGACCTGTTGTAAGACAGAATACATGACGATGATAACTAAGTCACAGATGGACGGACATGGCCTTCAAAAAGAAATTTTTTACTTCACAAATAACGCTTAAAAGTGAAACTGTCTATTACTGTATACACATATTTTCAAAGGTTGCAAAGCTACTATATAACTGCACAAAGACATAAATTATTTTACCTTCATTTCATTAAACTTTCTTCCTATAAAAGTTGAGTTACACAAAACTTTTAGTTGTAAAATTAAAATTCTCGCATCAACAAATATGAAGGTTATGTATTATGATCAACATATTTTCAAGAATAGCAATGAATTTTAATTGAACTTCGTCTGAATAAGAATATTTGAGTCTTAATTGTAGCAACCAATTATGTCTACTTAATATAGGTACATTATTTTAGTTGACACAAAAAAATGATATTTTGTCAGTACTCAGGCTGGATTTTTAAGCGATACCATATCATTATACTTTTATAAAATACTCATAAGCAGGGCCGCCGAGAGCGGGTTTGGGTCCCGGTGAAAATTTTTTCGGACTTGCCCCCAGCAAGGGGGAAAAATTGACTGCCTGTTGCAGAGCGACTTGGGCTTGGTCTGAAAGGGTTAATTTGTACAATCGACAATGATACCATTGAGAAAGACAAAGATATATGCAACACAGCTGGGCCCAAGTCCCCGGGCCCCCTTCTGGACCACCGGATCCCGGTAATTTGTACCGGCTTCCGCCCCGTCTCATCGGCACTGATCGTAAGTTATTTGTGAACACATTGCTTTGTGAAGAGCCTAGTCTGTTAGGATGTGATGTGTTGTAGTCCAATAGAAATATACTATCTTTTTACTGCTGTCTCAGTCACCAGGTTAGGCGAGCTACTTACAACATAACGAGAGACAGGGAAAAATTACTTATAGCACGGGCAGGAAAAATATTAAATTAATGTCGAACTCTTGTGTGGAACAGTTAGGAAATAGCAACTTGAACGAGTGAGAAGATCTTAGGAAAGTAGGTTGTGGGGATGTGAACTAGAGTGGCCTGTCTAAGTACCATGCTGACAGATAAGGTTCGGTGCTGGAAATACTGAATTTAGGGTTCCACAGGAAAAAAGAATCTCAAGAAAATCAGGCTTGAATGACAATTGTCTTTACAAGACATCTGACTTCACACACAGTCATTTGCAACAGCACATTTCCTATGCGCGACGCGTAGGTTCTTCAGGTTTACTGAGAAAGCAACATAAAAAAAAATTGACCTAAGGGCGACAGTCTGCACAACGGCAATCTGCGTGACTTCAGGCTTCCGCTGTCATGTAAATGAGATTTAAGCTCTTGTGGGATTTTACGCAGCGTAGAATTGTAGTTCCGTACCGTAGTAATGTAGTTCCGTAGTAGTGTAATAATGTAGTGTAGTAGTAGTAGTGTAGTTCCGTAATAGTGTAGTTCCGTAGTAGTGTAGTGTAGTGTAGCGTAGCGTAGTGTAGTGTAGTTCCGTAGTAGTGTAGTGTAGTTCCGTAGTAGTGTAGTAGTAGTAGTAGTAGTAGTAGTAGTAGTAGTAGTAGTAGTAGTAGTAGTAGTGTAGTTCCGTAGTAGTGTAGTTCCGTAGTAGTGTAGTTCCGTAGTAGTGTAGTTCCGTAATAGTGTAGTTCCGTAGTAGTGTAGTGTAGCGTAGCGTAGTGTAGTGTAGTTCCGTAGTAGTGTAGTGTAGTTCCGTAGTAGTGTAGTAGTAGTAGTAGTAGTAGTAGTAGTAGTAGTGGTGTAGTTCCGTAGTAGTGTAGTTCCGTAGTAGTGTAGTAGTAGTAGTAGTAGTAGTAGTAGTAGTAGTAGTGGTGTAGTTCCGTAGTAGTGTAGTTCCGTAGTAGTGTAGTTCCGTACCGTAGTAGTGTAGTTCCGAAGCGCAGAATTGTAGTTCCGTACCGACGTTTCGGAACAGTCTATTGGTCCCATCTTCAAGGGTCAAGCAGTCCTTGACACATGATCCTTGAAGATGGGACCGGTAGGCTGTTCCAGAATGTCGGTATGGAACTACCATTCTACGCTGGGTAAATTTCCAGAAGGGCGCAGATCTCAAGACGAAAACGGGCTCTTGAAAGAATCGACTGCCCAAACATATTTCCTCCTGTACAACTTCTTACTTACAATAGACGGAAACATAGACCGCATTATTAGATTCTTGGCTTCCCACTTTGTTCCTCAGTTCACAAGTATACACTCCTTGATCATGTCGGGTTGAATTTTTTATCATCAGTGTCGGGTGGTCAATTGTGCCTCCTTCATAATGATCTGGAGTCAGTGTCAACTTTTCACCATCGCGAAGCCTGCAAAGAAAGAAATATGCTACATAAATTCAAGTTGTCATGAGTCATACGCGTACAGTGCTTATTCAGGGTTGTGGCTGAGCTCTGTGTAAATAGATTTCTCTCTGGATTGACACGGACAACAATGAAGTTTGATGGACAGTTAGTGGATAATACATCCAACAGGCGTGCCACACCTCGCCTAGACACGTCTAGTAGCGTTCGTTCAAGATGAAATTACGCAGTAACTCGTCCAAGATGAAATTATGAAGTAACTCACTCACAATTTGGCGTTCGGTTAATGCACTCTGAGCGAAGAATGCTTAGCAGTTTCTTTGGCTGCAGAACGGCAAAAACGAAAACACGCACGGAGACACAAACATCGCGATAGCATTTCATAAATATACGAATATTTTTTTTCCCACTTCAACGATAATTTTAGTTACCTAACTCAGTGAGCGTATTTCACCTTAAAAAGCCAAATGTCGCTCAGCTGGTCAATAAATTATCCGCTCTTTATGGAATCTGAAGTTTCCTTGCCTTGCTCACCTGCCACTGGTGCATATTATAATGTCATCATTCGACACCAGTACATCCAATCTTAGGTCTCCATTCAGGTTTTTCAACAAAAAAAAAAAGTTATACGCATTTCTAATCGCTGCCATGCATGCTACATTCCCAGTCCATTGTGTTGAATTTGTCACCCTAATAATATTTGTTGCGCATGGTGTGTGTGTTACGGGGTAGAGGTGCGTGGGGACAGAGGGCGCCAACCTCCCATGTTATTTGCGCCAGTACAAAAGACAATCAAAATGCACAAAACGTGAGGGGCAAAATTTAAACTTCTGAGTATTAATTAGCCCGACTACAAAATGTGAAGTCATATACAGGCATGTGTGTAATACGTTTATGCTCAGGAAAAGCTGCCCCATTGCGCTCCATAAAGGCACATGGGGGAAAGACATACAGATCCACATAATTGTATTGTTACCCTCGGTACTACATAGGGGCAATTGCTCAGCTTCAAGCCCAGCTAATTTACCCGCAGAAATGATCCCCCGGTGCTCATTGGCTAAGAGCTTAGGTGGACCACAGAGCCGATCTGTACAATTTGGGGAAGAGATAAATCTGTTACACCTCTTGGGAATCGAATCACGATTCCTCGGTCATCCATCCCGTAGCCTGATACTGTACCGACAGGGTCAGGCATGTCAAAATCGTTAACACGTGCGGTGCTAACTAAGTTAGCTAAGATATTTGACGTTGAGTTACAAAATCTAAAAAAATACGTAGAAACGTACAATAAGCCTACCATAAAATACCGCGATACTGTAAGTAATATTGTTTTTTGTTGCATCTAAATCTACAGGAAGATTGAAATCAGATTATCTATTCGGGTCTCATTCTAATATTTCACCTCTGATCAGAAGAATGTTCAGTAAATTGGCTTATTTTATTGGTTTTTAGGTTATTAATATCAGGTTTAAAATTTTGTTGGCGCCACATTCATTACTGATAACAAATGCGTATCGGTTAATTGTGATATTTTGGAGGTGTTGTTTCGCTTCGTAGTAGAGAAAAAGTGTTCGAATAAGTATATGTGTTACTGTAACATGGCCCACAAAATGAAATATATTTATTGTTTGAAATGAAACAACGAAATGTTATCAACATAAAAATATGAAACCCTCAACAACTGGAAAAACGATTTTGTAAAATCGAAAGTTTTATTCATGAATTGTAATCTTTGTGACGTATTAATAGTTTGTTTTGAAAAGTTTCGTGTGAAGTCACGAGAATTCAAACGGACCATATGCGGACCGCAGGCTGCCATTTTGACATGCCGGCTCTACATGTGACTCATATGTACCCACAAAATGCACCAGTCATTACTAAAAACGAACGCAGCTACTACACATGTTCCAAACTGCTGACACGGACAAACCGAAGTGCATTGGTGTTGATGTACAACTATTATCAAAGCAGAGTGGCCCACGCCATAAATCGGACGCACCCACATTCAGCACCTAGGTATGGTACACAATATAATGTGAACAAAATGCCATGGTTCATTTGTGAGCTAAGTGCTCAGAAATACACAATGGCGACCAGCGTCGGTGTGGCGGACAACACAATGCCCCCCTTGGTACAACCAGCAAGCGGCCTTAGTCAAGCAAAGCAAGCAACAACCCTCCTTTGTCAACATTCAGAGAGATCGCATTTATCAGAACCTCCAGTAGGCTACTTTGTCACTGGATAAATAATAGCCCACTGCATGCAAAGTTGATAGCACGACCTTCAAAACAGGCGCTGTTTTAATGGAAAGTACTCCGTTACTGATTAACAGTCTGGGAGAGGGTTTGGTCCTTAACCAGGAATGTTTAAGCAAACAAAAGGCTCGCCTTTTCCCACACAGTCTCGGATATTTTTGGAAAAGAATAAAACGGGTTCTAGCTGTAAACTCACGCCTGAATACGGCATAGTAGCGGTGCGCGGAACGGAGGAAGCTAATTGCAAACGAATGATTATAATTTTTTTTCACTTTGAAGTTATGACGTGAATTTATTTTCCACTAGACAAAGTACAATTTCTTTATCATGATTTTATAATAAATAAACAAACAAATAAATAAATAAATAAATAAAAGGTCTAAAATTTTAAAAAAATGCCTGTTTCTTGCACTATAAATATCTAATAGAGTCTTATTAATATTTCAATTCCAGCCATTCGTGATTCGCATGGATTCTCCGAATGAGTAAAGTTAAAGGGAAATGATAAGAAAGCATGCTCATGTTTCGGTCTACTGTACAATGTAAATGCTTTTACTAAACGTCTGCTGTACAAATCCTATCAGACACCTGACGAATACACGATTTATTAATTACAAATATCTTAGTCGTTTTTAACTCCAAAGAAAGTTACAGACACCTATCACCTTATCGAATTACTCCTTCTTTTAAATCTATAAATGCCTTACATATTGATGTGTCATATTTGCAGTTTCGTCTCGTATCCGAAGAGTGCACAGTGTTTTTCCTATCCCGCTGCGTTTCGTATAACCATGTATTTTATTCTACTGTAACAAAATTAGTAATTAAACCAACAAGCCCACTTTACTGGGGAACAACCCGTAGCTGTTTACACTCTGACTTTTTCTTTCGACCTTTCATGAGTCATTATCAAGGACTGTCAATTACGAGAAATTACCCAGGTACAGTGCTGCACATCGTAAAAGCAAATGTGCATTTTTGTTCTTAAGCTTTCGCCGTGTTCTAAATGTGAATTATTTCTTTTTGGGTAATTCCCCGGCGTCTGAGTTCTAATTGCCGACGTTTCGGAACTCACTATCGGTTCCATCTTCATAGGCAGGTGACCTGACTTCATTCACCTGCCTATGAAGATGGAACCGATAGTGAGTTCCGAAACATCGGCAATTAGAACTCAGACGCCGGGGAATTACCCAAAAA
>Ga0123357_10007890_pt1 | contig 13230 bp, 10 predicted proteins | sample TergutEmb28metaG_FD_89873 | JGI IMG/M metagenome (GOLD analysis project Ga0123357, IMG submission 89873) | Embiratermes neotenicus P4 segment gut microbial communities from Petit-Saut dam, French Guiana - Emb289 P4 | ecosystem: Host-associated > Arthropoda: Insects > Digestive system > Gut ...
CACACCTCAAGTTTAACAGCTGTATGCTGATGCATGCTAAAAGCGCATTGAATGAACTGTTCCCAGTAACGCGGCGGTATCATATAACCCGAGCTAAAAGCAAGCTGGCTCCCTTCGCGCGATAAACAGTCATAAAAATTAATATCAATTCACACTCTAACAATGTACCACTGTTTAGTACACAAGCGAATTCTTTCACATGTAGCTTTGCATGTTTCTCCGCCAAGCATAAGTTTTGATCTGGCTTCGAACCAGGATCAACGGTTACATTATGTCACACTATATTTTGTATTTGTGAACATCAAGAACAACTTAATTCAGTTGTGCACAGCTTCTGTGCCTGACTTTTTCGAAAGACTTGTTGATGCATGACATTAAGTGTACACAAGTTCTATGTAAACACCTGGATGGAGATCAAACTACTGGGGCCATTGGCACAGGTTCCACATTGAAATTCACACTATTATGGCAGGTTTTTTATTTTTTTATTTTTGGCATAACCCAAAGAAGGATCTATGTATTATAAATAAATTCTATTCTGTTCTCTTACAATCCATCTCATGTTGATCACATTAGCCAAATTTATTCATATTAGGCTGTTAGAATACTTTGATAACAATATTGACTCATGCAAATTAATTCAGTTTGCCATTTAACTCTTTAACAATAGAATAATTTGTGGAGTGTAATTCATCTAATGCTAAAACAATATTTACTTTACAGAAGAAAAGTATGATTAAGCCAGGTGCCGAACCTAGAAATTCATGTACCTGTCTGGTTAAGGAAGGAAGCATCATGCTGGACATGTTGCCTGATCTCTTATTTATTGATATTACAATGCAATCCACCATCTAAGAATGAACACCCTATAACATACCTATCCAAGGCATTTAGTCACCCATTCCCTGCTATCAATCTTAAAGGAGTGTCATCCAAAGAAACAGAAGACATAACGAAGTCACTCAAAACTACAAATTCACTGGATATGATGGGATATCAACAAAAATCTTAAAACTGAGCATTCATTACATTTCTTCTCCTCTAACTTACATATGTAACAGAATGTTATCTTCTGGCACTTTCCCAGCCAGATTAAAATTTGCTGAAATCAAGCCTATATATAAAAAAGGAGATAAAAGTAATATATGTAACTACAGACCTGTTTCTCTGCTTGCTTCATTTTCAAAAACTTTTGGGAAGATTATATATAATAGATTATATTATATTAATGATAATCACATACTTGTTGATGAACAATTTGGTTTCAGACAGTCATCATCAACAGACATGTTGACCTTTGCATTGACCAAGAGTATACTGACAGCACTAAACAATAAATCATTAGTAGGCGGTATTTTTTGCGACCTTCAAAAGGCATTTGACTGTGTCAACCATGACATCCTGCTGTCTAAAATAGAATTTTATGGTGTTTCTGGTAAAGCTAACAACCTCATCAAATCCTACTTACAGGATAGATATGAGAGAGACTTGATAGACCTTGAATCAAGAAAAGATCACTCCAAATAGGAACCTGTTACAGATGGAGTACCACAGGGATCCATAATCGGCCCCCTGCATTTTCTCCTATATATCAATGACATACCAAATGTAGTATCTGATACAGGTATTGCAGTGCTGTTTGCAGATGACACTAGCTTGATAATCACAAATTCTAATAGACAAATGTTTGAAAAAGACATAAATACTGTCATATTACAATTAAACAAACGGGTTAAGAGTAATCGATTACTATTAAATTTGGAAAAAACTTACTTCCTTCAATTCTTAACAAAAAATACTAATGCAACAGACCTTAACATATCATATGGAAATAAACAAATCTCCAGCATTCACAGCACAAAATTTTTGGGATTGATAATTGATAATAATTTATCATGGCATAGCCATATTGACTAAATGATACCTAAACTAAACAAAGCATCTTATATAATCAGATCTCTGAAACCATTGCTGTCTTCTGAGACATTAAAAATGGTTTATTTTTCAATAGTCCACTCAATTATATCATATGGTATCATATTCTGGGGTGTGTCAACCCATAGTAAAATTATATTTAAAATCCAAAAAAGAATAATAAGGATTATTACGAACTCGGGCAATAAGGATTCTTGTCGAAACTTATTCACAAAATTGAATATTCTCCCTCTCCAGTCTCAATACATATTTTCACTACTCATGTTTGTTGTCAAGAATAAAGACCTATTTAAAACCAATTCTGATGTTCATAGCTTTAATACAAGAGCTCACTATGATTTACATATTCCTTCAGCAAACTTGACAGTATTCCAAAACAGAGCACAGCATTCTGGTATCAACATTTATAACTATCTTCCTCCTGCCATTAAACAACTATCAAATGATATTTCTAAATTTAAAGTGGCCCTGAAAAGATTTCTCTATTCAAACTCCTTTTATACATTGGAAGAGTATTACAGCTGGAAATAGGGATCTGGTTTCCTTACCAGTACATTTTGGCAATACCATACACCATTGCACTGATGTTAAATTATGATATAACTTCAAGCACTCGTGCTTATTCATACAAGCATTCAAATAAGTTGTATAGGCTGTACTAGTTACACTGACAGCCGTAATCCCCTAGGGCAATTAAATGTATTGAGCTGTTTGATGGATAATAGTCAATCTCAAATGGAGCATGTAACTATTTAATTGCTACATCTGTATTGATAAGAGAAGATTTAAGGATGTCATACATTCTGTGCATGCAGTCAAACAGATGACATACCGCTCTCGTACAAGGACATTGAACTGGGTTTTAAATCTTCTTGTGCTTTCACTTCGTATATTTTTTTTTTAGAATTTAAATTACTTGTGTTATTGCTTCTTATGCTTTTAGAAATTACTGCAACACATAATGTATTAAATAATATCTTTACTTCTTGTGTTTTTAGAATTTTAATTACTTGTGCTCTTATTTACTATGATCTTAGAACTTAATGTAACGCATTCTTTATTCAGTAATATCTTGTACTTATAGAAGTTATCTGTAAGACATACTTTATTATGTAATAACCTTATGTACGTATCATACTAGCAATATGACAAACTCTATATCCTATAGGTTACTTGACCTTGTAAATGGATTGACAGAATGCTTAACAAATGAAATGAAATGAAACTTTTCTCAGTCATAGTGATATGTGTCGATTATCACAACTGTTTCTCCACTTGAGTAAGAGATGAATATTGAACAGACTCTGATTATGGATTTAGAGGTTGTGGAAGGATAATTCAGCAAAAAGTGTTTACACGTATTCCAGGTATTACAGTATTAATTAATGATGAGTATTTCATGGAAATCAAATTAACTGCTCAGTGACTTGGGTTTAAATTCCACTTACTGCCCAGGACAAAAAGTTTTTTAAATTTATTAAATTTATTCACAGTTATACAGTATACCAAGGCCAGCAGTGCATGAGGAATTAAAGGTCGGTACAGTGCATTGATGGCAGCATTGAAAGGTTCCTAGCATTACAGAATCTAAGATGACAGACGGTTCATGTAATCAACAAAGGACAGTATATTCCAGCAGTTAATTATGTTAAGAAATGCAACATTTTGTTTTTATTGATGGATGTAGTGCAGAGAGGAGTAGCAGAAACATGTGCTCCAGTTATAAATGTTTCCTGAATAAAATTAATTTTTTGAATAGGGAGGTGGTTAATTAACTCGAGTTGGATTTTTTCATTTGTAAGTTTACATACTTGATCACTTTGGTGACAGTAGTTGTATGGCCTTTATTCATTCATATAAGCTTGACACATAAAGAGGATTAGTTATAATTATGACCTTCCCATTGTGCTCTTTATGAAAGAGTATTTACATGAAGTGGAAAAAATAAAAGTCCTAATTTTTCATTTTAATTTAAATTGAATTTTGCACTAGAAATACATTAGTTTTCTAAATAATGCACACTTGAAGGCAGACTCTTTCCTCAAGATTACATAGACACTTCAAAATATGTGGCATACACATGTACAAATCTGTGTGCCCAGTCTTTGTCCAGGATGGCATCAAATCACATGGTTTGCATTGACAACATCTATTGAAATTAATTTGCCATTGTGTCTTTACAACCAAAAGCATAATCTTAGAAATTAAAGTAGAGCCATATACTATGTACCTTTATTGCAAGGTGGCCTATACAGTGCTTATTGTCAGTTTACATTTATGATCAGGTTGCATTTAATTGAATGCCTTTTGATAGACTATATTTTTGGTATGTCCTAAGGAGCCCTTACGTACAATTACTCTGTACTTACAACTCGGTACACAGTACATGTAATAGTCCATGAGAAAAACAGTCAGGTCAACATCTGCACCTTTAAGGAATTGCACTTGTGTGTTTTTTGTATGACCATAGCAAAGGGAAGGCTGAGTGGAAAATGAAATCTAAATAGAAGTGGTACATCTCCAGGAATTATTGGTATTTGGGAATAAATACATCCTCCCCTTTTGTGTAGCCAGATAATATTGTTTCTTCAACGACATATGGTGTCACTGTTTTGACTGCTAACTTTATTCTGTTACACAGTCTTGCTTCATCCAAATGCCTTAACGACATGACTGGAGAAACTAATTCAGTTCATGTGAAGGCATTCCAAGGGGTGAAAGTGAGTTGAGGAACTTGGTAGGATATTACACTGCTTTATTCACATCCTGAACTTTATCTGCTAAAAATTTCCTGGTAGTAACTCTTGAATCTGAAGATTGATGGTATTCACATTTGAATTTTGGGATGCAAGAGTGGCTGGCTTATGAAGCCATATGTGGACCATGAAATGATGAGTGTATGTTTGGGAAAACACTCTTTCAATTTCCTCTGTTCTTGTTGCAGTATGGTAAAGGGTGTTTTGAAATTTGATAATGACATTGGGTGACTTAGGTGGTGGTTTTTCTTTACCAAGACTCAGAACATTTGTGCAGATTACCCCAGCAGATATATCACTATGCAGTATCACCCACATATTGCTTGTAAGTTTCAGTTTTTGTATAGCCTTCCATGAAGTTGAATTTTGTGGGCATGCATTAAGTTCATCAGCCATTTTATCCCTTAGTTCAACAGAGAATGTCTGACCAAAATCACCTGCAATTTTAACAACTCTGCTTATTAGTGTCTTGTTTTCCCATGTATGTTCAAGAGTCCTGTTGACTGTGGGACATTGTACACTCATGCCACACAGTGGCCTTACGCTCATGTAAAACCCTTGCTTATCCTGTTCCTCTCATAATTTTACATAGAGGGTTTTTCACAGTGTGGAATGGGCTATGTGATCACCTTGAAGCAATGTTGCTGCTATTCCAGAAGAAGACACTGCAGCTGCAGTTTTTGATTGCTCTCAGATGTTAAGTAGCAGTAAGGTAAGCTATGGTGACTTTCCAGTTCATCCTGTGGCATCAAGGAAAAATATCCATCCACTGTCCTTAGTTCCTGCCTCCAGGATGATGTCAAAAGCATGTCTAGGTTTTTAACTAACATTGGATCATTTTTTCCCTAATCTTAGACATTGTATTTAGTTTCACCAGCAGTTCTGTATGTATTCTGAAAGTTGCCATGTCTTTTTGTAATGAGGTTACTCAGAGTGCATTGAGTCATTCCTATCATTTCTAAATTTCTGTCCAGCAAGAGGACTGTTGACTAATTGAACATTATTGGTGTTCTCAGCCAGTCCTAATGGGAATGTCCTTTGTCCTACTGTCTTGGTGGAATTCCTGAAAGTTGTCTTGGGTGTGATGGAGGACCTATATGTAGTTAAGATAATGGTAAACAAAAGCTTCTTAACCTTACTGGCAACTGAGTCAGAGCAGCTTTGACCTCTATTGCATTTGTGACTGTCCTCCTGAAGCAGGCCTCTGATTTAACAGTTTTCATGACAAGTAGTGCATGTTTTATCTGTTTACAGTCCTTTATGGCATCAAATGATGTGGGACACCTTATTTGGTGAAGGAGAATCCTTGTAAAAAAACGTTCAGGATTATTGCAATGAACAGTATAAACATGATCACAAATGTCTGTTACCCTTATACCAACATGCCCACATACAACAATCCCCTGAATTCCCCCACAAAAGTAAGTACTTCATAAATAAACCAACAGAGTACACTGCATCTAGGTAGAGTCCCTAATGGTCTATTTCTTTTTTACTTTCACTTACTTACTTACTCATTCACTCACTCGCTCCATGGAGCAGAGTCCTTCTTGATAAGCTATACAGTTCTCAGCTAGTGGAGAAATTCCCCTGCATTTTATAGAACTTGAAGGTTCAGTACTGTCTTTACAAGAGCCCACCACCTGTCCCTATGGTGAGCCAGATCAATCCAGTCCATGCCCTCCCATTCCACTTCCTGAAGATAAATCTTGAAATTATCCTTCCATTTATGCCTGGATTTTCCAAGTGGTCTCTTTCCCTCAGGTTTCTCATTCTTCTTAATTTGATAAACTGAATAATATTTGTTGAGGAGTACAGTTCATTAACCTCCTCATTATGCAATTATTCTCTATGCCCCTGTTTATCTTGCCCCTGTCAGGCTCAAAGATTCTCCTCAGTACCCTATTCTGAAACACCCTGAGCCTTAGTTCTGTATTATACCAACAATCTGACATTGTTTTGGCTCACAAAGGAACATTTTATTCGTCTTATTTTTCATGATTTTTATGACTTCTTGAAAATGGTTCTTTGAGAGCTGAAACATGTAAGGAATTTTGGTATAATATAGATAATTAGGTATTTTCCATAGATAATGTTTTGTTGGTTGATGTATTAATATTTTCATTATAAATACATGGAAATATGATCCCCTATTAAATGTCTGCTGCAAGACATCGCATGTGTTGTACTTTAGTGGATCACAATAGAGAGAGTTTTGCAAATTCATCATTCTGGCAAAGATCAAAGAAGGCACTTAAAGTGGCAGTTGGTGGGCTTTGGACTTTTTGCTGTAGGGTGTCGTCCGTAACTACTGTATGGTCATTTTCTAAGTGCACACACAAATGCATTACTGCTAGTGTCTTTTATGAACTGGAAAGGCAATGATTCTGTAGACTGTTGCACTACTGCTAATGTATCTCCCTCTCTGATCTACATAATTTCATCCTTTTCAGTCTTGTGTTTTTACACACTGAACGTTGTTGTGTTTGTAAGGCACAGACATTACATTTACATCAACTAGATATACATTTATGTTTATTTATCTTTTAACTACATATTTCATTTTTGTTTCTGCATTTTATATCTTGTTTTGTATATAACGTAATTGCATGAATGTACAGATCCTTATCTGTTGTGCAGTGGTGTAGTAAATTATTTATTGTCCAGTAAGTACTGTATCCTTTTAAATGGTATTTTATGTCATTATTTGTTATATAAAATAATTTATATTATGTTTAATCCTGAAACATCATACTAGGCCTAGTAACTGCAATTGTTGTACATGTTTATACTGAATTCGCTGCTTGACAATGCTTCTTCAGCAAATATTTTTGTTACTTTTATGTACAGTGTTGACTATTTCCATAACCCTATGGATTCTGTAATCCTGTAAGGATCTGTTGTATCAGAATAAATGATATGATATTATTTACTTTATAGATTTTTATGAAATTACAATATTCTACCTTCATGCTTAGCTTAAGTGTTCATGACAAAAATGGACAGTCAGGTACAACCCACCTATTACACTGGTCAATAAAGATTTTGTCCCATGAAGAAAAATGTCTATTTCTGATGTATTTTTGGATGCTGAATTCAAGTATGTTTCCAGAATTTCTCTATCACCCACACCTTTCGCTGAGTGACAGTGAGTCAAGTGATGAAGATGTAGGCCAAGCTAACAACAATATGGATTGTGATCCAACATTTGCAGGAGCCTGTTCTTCCATTGAACCACACCTGCTGACTCAAGGGGACCTGAATGATAGCATCCGTGATTTGAACCTGTCAAAGAAGCAAGCTGAACTTTTAGGCTCCAGGTTAAAGGGCTGGAATCTTTTGTGCCAGGACACTAAGATGTGTTTTTACCATGGGCGCCATGAAGAATTCAAGGATATCTTCTCCCAGGAAGATGGTGTCATGTTTTGCAGTGATGTTTGTTCTGTTGTGGAAGTTCTTGGCCATGAATATAACCCAGATCAATGGCACTTGTTCATTGATTCGTCAAAAGTGAGCTTGAAGGTGGTTCTACTCCACAACGGAAACAGATTCCCCTCCGTTCCTTTGGCACATGCAGCCAACATGAAGGAAAGTTACGAAAGCATGAAGCTGCTGTTGGGAAAGATTAAGTATGATGCATTTAAGTGGAAGTTATGTGGTGATCTCAAGGTTGTGGCACTGCTACTCGGAATGGAACTCAGGTACACAAAATACTGCTGTTTCCTGTGTGAGTGGGATGGTCAGGACAAGAAGAATCACTATGTAAATAAACTGTGGCCTAAACGAACATCACTAACGCCATGGGAGAAAAATGTTATCAGTCCTCCTCTTGTTCTTCCAGAGAAAATTTATCTGCCCCCTTTGCACATAAAGCTGGGCCTCATGAAAAACTTTGTGAAATGTATGGATAAAAACAGCCGTGGATTCGAATATGTGAGGAATAAGTTCCCAAATGTGAGTGACGCAAAATCAAGGAGGGTATATTTATAGGACCCTTGATCTGGGAACTGATGCAAGACAAAGAGTTCGATGAAGATCTGAATGAGACCGAAAGAAATGCATGGTTGCCATTTAAGAGGAATTGCAAGGACTTCTTAAGAAATCACAAAGCAGACAACTATCAGGATGTTGTGCAGGACCCGTTGACTTCATACAAAGCTATGGGATGCAATATGAGTCTGAAAATCCACTTTCTGGAGTCACACTCGGATTTTTTCCCAGAAAATCTTTGCGAAGTCAGTGACAATCATGGTGAAGGATTTTACCAAGACATTATGGCTATGGAAAAGTGGTACCAAGGCAAGTGGACCTCAAGTATGTTGGCAGATTATTGCTGGACACTAAGAGGGATGTACCTGACGCCAAATACTGGCGAAAGTCATATGCCTGTACATTTTAGAGGAAAGTTTCTGCCTGTTTCATGAGCATGTAAAGTACTATTTTGCACATTTAAATTCCTCTGTATCTTTGAAACCCTGCCTGATAGAAAAATTCTGTATGCATATCTGAATTCAGTATAAAAAGTACTGATAAGTTCATCTATTGAAGTTCGTGGGACAAAAAAAAAAAGTTAAATTTTGTTGACCAGTGTTATTGATTGCTATTTCCTGGTATATATTTTGGATTTTAAATTTGGCTTATAATTGATGTTTCAACTGTTCAAACTTCTTCTGTACAGACAGTATACTTCGTCCTTGAATCTTTCTGCATAGGCTTGTAGGTTGCTTCTTGGTAGACTTTCCATCCTGCATACAGGACATGTGTGGATTCGTATTGAGTTGGTTACTGAGAAGTTGTCATCTGATTCATCACTCATTCATATAACACACAGAACTGTGTTCTGAAAATGCCAAAGTGTTAATTCAGCAGGGAGAATTCTTTGTATTATTTTTTTTTTTTCAGGTGAAGCATCCCCGTTGTGTTTTCAATGATTAATATAAATATATAATTTTATAGTCTAACACAACCTTTATTACATAAAATATAATTAATTAAAAGAACATAGCAGCAACACGTTTCATCTTCAGGTTGTAACCTAAAAGGGCCTTAATATACAATTGGCAATGCTTTCAAATTACAAGATCTCATTTGCATTTCTTGATTAATATATTTGAATATAAAATGTAAAATATAATTATGAAATATAATGTAACTATCATAAGATAATATGGACATGTAAGAGAAACTTGATTATGATGTGAATTTTATGTACTGGACAGTCTTGTAGAAGCTGTAAATGTTGTGGTATGGATCTTAAATTATACCACAACATTTACAGCTTCTACAAGACTGCTCAGTACATAAAATACTCATCATAATCAAGACCCTATTTTACATGTATATATTACCTTATGTTAATTATATTATATCTGATAAGTATATTTTACATTTTATATTCTGATATATTAAATTAATCAAGAAATGCAAATGAGATCTCATAATTTTAAGCCATTGTCAATTGTATATTAATGCCCTTTCAAGTTACAGCCTGAAGATTGCTTCAGGAAAGCTGAAACATGTTGCCACTATATTCTTTTAATTAATTATATTTTATGTAATAAAGTGTCAGAGTATAAAATTGTATATTTATATGAATTTGTATCATTTGATGACTTTGCTGTAGAGTACGCCATTAGGAGGGTTCATATAAACCAGGATGGCTTGAAATTAAATGGTACATATCAGCTTCTGGTTTATGCTGATGATGTTAATATATTGGGAGGAAGCGTACATACTATAAAGGAAAATGCAGAAGCTTTGATAGTGGCTAGTAAGGAGATTGGAATAGCAGTAAATACTGATAAAACTAAGTTCATGGGCATGTCTTGAGAACAGAATGCAGGGCAAAGTCACAGTATAAAGATTGAAATTAGTTCCTTTGAAATGGTGGAAGAGTTCAAATATTTGGGACCAACCTTAACAAACCAAAAATCTATTCAGGAAGAAATTAAGAGCAGATTAAATTGAGAGAATGCTTGCTGTTATTTATTGCAGAATCTTTTGTCTTGCAGGTTGCTATCTAAAAATTTAAAAATTAAGATGTACAGAACTATAATGTTGCCTGTGTTTTGTATGGGTGTGAAACTTGGTCGGTGACATTGAGGGAGGAATGTAGGCTGAGGGTGTTTGAGAATAGGGTGCTGAGGAGAATATTTGGGTCTAGGAGGGATAAGGTAACAGGGGAGTGGGGAAAACTACATAATGAGGAGCTCCTCACCCAATACTGTTCGCATGATAAAATCGAGAAGAATGAGATGGGTGGGGCATGTAGCATGTATGGGTGAGAGGAGAAGTGTATACATGGTTTTGGTGGGGAAACCTGAGGGAAAGAGACTACTTGGGAGACTTAGGTGTAGATGGGAGGATAATATTAAGGTGGATCTTCTGGAAGTGGGATGTGGAGGTTTGGATGGATCAAGCTGGCTGGGGATAGGGAGAGGTAGCAGGCTGTTGTGAATGCACTAAAGAACTTTTGGGTTCCTTAAAATGCAGGGAATTTCTTGAATAGCTGAATAGCTTCTCAAGAAGGACTCTGCTCCATGGAGTGAGTAAGTAAGTAAGCAAGTAAGTATGGATTATGTGATGTTACAGAAATCTTTAATTTATTTTACAAGATGGAACTTAAGCATTTCAGTACCTACTGCTGGAATTTTACTACATTGAGTTTCGTACATAACAGTTTGATAATTGTCTCAAACTCTCTGAATCATACTACAGCTGTAGTTCATCTCTTTCATTGTTAGTCAATAAAATTCATAAAAGACTAGGTTGGCTCAGCCACATTCTCTAATGTTTATTTCTCAGATGGGACAAGAGTACAGCACACTATAAGGAAAAGCTTTTTAAGCCTGAATATCAATACTGAAGAGTTAGAACCTATGCAGAATGACATTTTCTCTGGACCTTCTATGGAGAAAATGCATGTTGTGAGCATAGAGAACTGTGTAAGATGACTGATGGCACTCACTGGTGATAGCCATACCTTGTTACTCCTTGCAAACTCTGACAGGCCACAGTCAAATGTGGCAACTTCAAATTTTGAATTTGTACCATCTGTTGAGTACAAGGAGATAGAGAAGTATTTATTTGATTGCTTCTCAAGGTTCAGGCCTCTTTAACTGCACACACAAGCTCCATATTTTCCCACATGTGACAAGAGACATTTTTGACAGAAAATATTATTCTTCCTCTCCTGAATTTGTACACTACACAATAATTCCCTGTGAAAGCATGTTAACAACACCAAGATTCCAACAAACTGTTCACAGTCAACATATTCTCTTTCAGAGTACAGTAGTATGAATAAGTAAGGTAAAGGTAAAGCAATTCCATTATAGGCCTGGACAGGCCCTGAGGGTTTCAGGAGGATGAGGCTCCCAGATTTCAAGACAATTGGCACATGAAGGTGGTAAGGTCAGCCCTACACACCGGCCGTCTTTACCCCCCAGGAAATATTCCTGGTACTAATTTCTGTTAGAGGCTGAGTCGACCCCAGGGCCATAGTGCAGCCTGCAGGATTATGTCAATGAAAGATTCCATTGACACCATCAGGAATTGAACCCGCGATCTTCCGGTTTGTAGCGCAGTGCCTCAACCAATGTGTCACTGCGTACCCCAGTATGAATAATTATTAAGTTTAATTCATAAAACTACATTTATAAAATGTTCTTTTTACACTACAGCTAAATAAAATTTCAGTGCCATAATTTTGACTTGCTTACTTATTTATGTACTTACTTACTCACTCAATGGAAATCTTTGAGAAGTTAATCAGTTTACAGCTAATCAAGAAATTTCCCACATTTTATGGAACCCGAAGGTTTCATTACCACATTCACAAGTGCCTGCCACATGTCCCTGTCCTCAGCCAGCTCGATCCAGTCCATACCCCCACCTCCCACTACCTGAAGATCCATTATAATATTACCCTTGGGAGACACAGGAGTATATACTCCTGTGTCTCCCAAGTGGTCTCTTTCCCTCAGATTTCCCCACCAAAACCCTGTATACACCTCTCCTTTCCCTCATACGTGCTACATGCCCTGGCCATCTCCTTTTTTATTTTATCACTCGAACAGTATTGAGTGAGGAGTACAGATCATTAAGCTCCTCATTATGTAGTTTTCTCCACTATCCTGTCACCTTGTCCCTCTTGGGCCCAAATATTCTCCTTAACACCCTATTCTCGAAAACCCTTAGCTTATGTTCCTCCCTCAATGTGAGCAGCCAAGTTTCACACCCATACGAAACAACAGACAATATTATAGTTCTGTATATCTTGATCTTTAAATTTTTGGATAGCAACCTGGAAGACAAAAGATTCTGCACTGAATAACAGCAAGCATTCTCTCACTTTTGGGGGGACCACGGTGTCACAGTGGTTAAGGTGCTGTGCTACAAATTGGAAGGTTGCTGGTTCGATCCCAGCTGGTGTCATTGGAATTTTTCATTGACATAAAATCCTTCCGATCGCACTATGGCCCTGGGGTCGACTCAGCCTGTAACAGAAATGAGTACCAGGAGCATTTCCTGGGGGTAA
>Ga0123357_10007891_pt1 | contig 13230 bp, 4 predicted proteins | sample TergutEmb28metaG_FD_89873 | JGI IMG/M metagenome (GOLD analysis project Ga0123357, IMG submission 89873) | Embiratermes neotenicus P4 segment gut microbial communities from Petit-Saut dam, French Guiana - Emb289 P4 | ecosystem: Host-associated > Arthropoda: Insects > Digestive system > Gut ...
ATATTTATTCAACAAATATAGGTACTGAATATTTTAAACATGGTATATACTCTCCATTTTTTCCTCTTCAAAATGCAGTTTGTTTCATAATTCTAACGTATTTGGTTCCTGTATTATTCACATTTTATATACAGAGTGTGCTAAAATTAAAAAAATAATTCCGGCGCCAAAAGGTTAATATACAGTCTTGCACAACCTTAAAAACTGTGTAAATTGTGTTGTGCACGTTGTACATTAAAAATATATAATTTGACTAAAGCGCAATGGGCACGTGTTACTTAAAGAACCACAATTATCAGTGCATTTGAATAGAACGGATCGAGAATAATGTGATCTCGAAAGCCTGAAAGAAGTGTAGTCCACGAGGCGCCGCTTAAGTGGTTGAGAAAGAGAGAAGTGCAATGTAACCACAAGCAGTCTACTTCTCACAATAACTTTTGCTCTTCCTAAATTTTGATTTAAGTTACTGTACTCTTTAGTGTAAACCTGTAAGGAAATTTACAACAATAAAAGAGTAATTTCTGAATTTTAATTGTAATTTAAATTTGAAATAGATCATAGCATTAAAATTAAGTCATATGCCTACAGGCCTGCACTTTGCCTTAAAATAATTTTCCTTGACTTTTAGCATACATCTCACTTAGAGCAACACTTGTTTATAACGACACAATTTATTTGGTCAATTCAATGACATTATAACCAAATTTGACAACACATACACATTTTTATATATATATATATATACATCTGCCCACTTCCTTCTCTGGAATGAACTCTTACAGCCTCAGTCACATGAAGTGTTTCAACCCCAAACTTGAGAAAGATAAATACAAAAGTACTTCACAATACAAATACCCTCTTCATTTTCTGATGTGAAACACAATATATAAAAGATCAGCAAGTAATAGAGCAAATTTAAAATTAAACTGTTTACATGTAACATCCTTTTGTGTATCAATTATATGAATAAACCAGTCAGTATCAGTCTCACCACAACTATCTGTCTAATTGAGCAACAAGTTCTGACCAAAATTAGGCCATCTTCAGGCTCTCAAAAGCCTTTTAAAAACACAATGATGTTTAGGTGCCTGAAGATGGTGTGATTTAGATCAAAACATTTGCTCAATTTGAAGAATAAGCTCTACTGTCTAATAAAGATGGTTGTGTCAAGGCTGATGTTGACTTGTTTAGTCATATCTCAAAATTAGTTTTACTGCTGTTGCATGCCAGTCAATATGAACATTGATAACATAAAAAAATGCAAACAATTAGGGCAGAATATAGTAAATTTTTTTTTTGGGAGGGGGGTGTTAATAATCCTTCACCTATGCTGGTTTCTGCAACAGTGTTTCATTAGTCAAAAATGCTTATTGCCTGAAAAGAAAGAAAAAAATTAATGGCTTATACAGTTGAAGTTTTCAGTACATTTCCTGCCTATTTTCTTACTTAGTTTCCTCAAAATTGCTAACTCCATTAATGATTTTGTACTCCTGTTTTTCCCAGCATGGTATTTAGATAAGGTACTGCTGTGCTATTGTTGGAGCATTCAATAAAGTTAACAACTGTACAGCCTAATACAATGCACATTTACATGGCCAAGGTGTTCTATAGTTTATAAATATTAATCACCACCCTACACCATATATGATAATGAATTATATATAATAAACTGTCGCAAAGCACATACAATTTTATGTAAGTTACAAAATGAAGACATTCTAACTTACCCACTCGTTAGAATATTAGGAACACCATAACTCCCTTCACTCATATTAAGCCTCTCCAAGCCAGCAGCCTGGGGCTTCAAAGATGGCAATCCAAAACTCTGTGGTGGGGAAAGAATGTAACAAAGATTACTCTTTGTCAGAAATACAGTCCAAAGAATCATCTATTGCAGGTGCATGACAAAATTAAAGGTTCACTCATTTTCATAATGTAGTTTTGCTAAAAGAGTAATTTCAACCTTTGTTTCTTTCGTAGTTTATCGTCCAGTATTATTAAAACGTGTATGTAATTAAATCTATTTCGTATCAGATAGGAATCCTTCAATAAGGAACTGGACAACTGCAAGGTCCCCTTTGTTTACACAGAAGACATAAAACCATACATGAACATCTGTGCCACAAACACAATTAGACCCTGCAATCTGTACTTGACGGCCAACGACTGTGCGCATTTAGTCTGTGTGGCCACAGTAAATGACACGTCTCTACAAAGAAAATAGGGTCATAAACGAATTGTTGTGTGAAATCAGAAGTTTTAGCGGAAAACATACAACCACCGCTCATATCTGCTGACTCTGGAAACATTACACATTCCCAATTATGAAGGAGATGACCTCCAAACATTCAAATTGTATCCTGCTATGGAAGGAAAGCTATAACAGAAAATTTAAAACAAGCATAAAGTGAGCTAGTATAAAGCCTCAGAAGTATAAAACATACCACAATTTTCATTTAAGTTGTTCCAACATTTGCTACTCCACTGAACCCTGTAACAACTACATCACATGTGCGAACCACATACACACACAAAAATTACCTCAATACAAAACCACTCTGAAGTATTCCGAAACGATGTCTAATTCAATGCGGTCTTTATAAATTAACCCACTCATAAACGCATAACATGGGCCTATACTGCAACCCTTTACTTGACATCCGTCCTAACCTCAATCCTACATAATTCGACAATTTGGCCGTTTCTCTCACAAGTCGCAACATTCATGTATGAATTTCCTGGCTATTTATACCCTACAAAACACTAATGTCTGTAACAAGTGATCTAGGAAAATAGGTTACTTCCTAATTTGCAAGTCACTACAGTTAACAGTTCTCAATATTCACACGTTGCAAATTAGTAACGACAATTTTGCGACGCCGGAATTGTGATATTACAGTCATGCTATGCCGTTATATTACGTACCATTTTGGTTAGCGTGCAGAGCAGACAGTGATAAATTCTTAATTAATATGACTTGAACAATCCCCCAGCAATCAAACAATCCAAGAACTTGCACATCACGGATTACCGTTACCACCACAGATCATGTATATACCACTGATCTACTCTGATCCATGCCACTGATGATTGCTCGCTCCACTGACTAGATGATTTGTGCCCCACTGCACGGCTATGCGCGCACGAAGGCTGACTCAGTTGGGTATACAGGTTGGTAATCTGTGCTCGGACTGCAAATATGCGGGTCGGATGTGTGCCTTGTTACTTCGGTCTCGCAAAACTGAAAAAAGAAAGCAATGCTGGGCACTTCGATAAAGGGTCAAAGTTTACCGAAAAGAATAGTCTCTCTATAAGAAAACTTCACCACAGAGGACCAACCCATCATTAAAAGTCGGCAAATTGCACTTGCATATCTGCTACTATCCACAACTCCATCGAGCAACATCCTTCTCGTAGCTAGTAAAGAAATTTTCCGCCTTTTATGAAAGCACAAGTTGATTTTGTACCCACCACTGCACCCTATCCCAAGCCAGATGAACGCAATCCGCACACACAATTTAACTTGGTTCATTTCAATATCCTTCCATGTATGTCTAGATCTACAAAGTGGCCTCTTTCCTTTGGGTTTTCCGACCACAGCGTTCTTTTGGTTTGTAATCTGTTGCTGGTGCCACATGCCCATGCTTAGGAATAGATGTATGTTTCAATGAATATGCTGTAATTTGTCTGGAGGCCAGACTGCTAAGGACAGAACTACTGCTGTGACAGTGTACTCTGTTGACTGAAAATAAATCTAAGATACTTCCAATTGCTCCACCCTACCATACAATTTGTTCATATCAGGCAATTTCTTTGAGTGGGCTAGACATGCAAGTAACATGAATAGCTCTGTGACATTGTGCCTTATCAAATTTATGTATACTGTGTAGCTTATCTAGTAACACTTGTTCTTTTGCTTATAACAAAGACATGTTTGTTATGAGCAAAGGAGCAAGTGTGATAAAGACTACTGGACTCTCTATATCTTACGTTTCCTTGATTAACTGGTATTATACAGCAAAAACAAATTTTAGTAAAACTTTCATATATATGTATATTTATCAATACGTACTGAAGTAAACTATAGCTGTAACAAGGAAGGAAACAAATAAAAGAACAATTCAGAACAGAAGTTCAATAAGGATGACAATGACAGAGTTTGGAATCAATGGTATTGAGAAATGAGGGGAACATATTGTGATTATAAATATTGTATGATGGCTATAGGGTACAATGTCCATGTGTGACCACAAGAGAAGAACACCTCTGTAACAGAAAATAAATCCATGCTTCATGCTGTCAATAATTACACTGCTTTAAAGGTTTAACACAATCAATCAATACCAATTTCAAGTTCTGTACATTCAGCAATGAAGGGAGCTTCACAGTTATTGATCAAACTTTAATGTAGTGTCCAGGCTACAAACAGAGTAGTCAGAATTCATTTGGGTTTCTTTCAGTATATTCTGTGACAGACTATGCAAATCAGTTCAGATAAAAATACAAAGGAAGAAAGAATATAAATCACATAAAGATATGTATGCAGGAGAAATAGCACCATCACAAGCAGCAGAGAGTGATAAAACATTGGATACAGTTCCACATGGTAATGAAAGAGTGGGCAGACATCATTTCAGAGTAAAAGAAGAACCAGCTAAACCAGAGGATAGTTCAGATGCTGAAGAAGCCAAAGCAGCAATGAATGTTCAGAAGGTGAAACTCCAAACACAGGACAGGTACATCTTTATTCTTACTCATGTATTAGTAACATGACAGACTCCACTGCACTGCAATTTAACTTACAGAAGGCAGTGTATCACACACCAGCCAATGCTGTGTATTTAACAGATTTATGGGGTACCCCACAGATTAAATATATGAGTACTCACATAATGAGCAGTGGAAGTTCAGAAACAGCCATGAACTCCATTATAGTAACAGTATGGAGTCTTAACCCCCTAAAGCACCATGGTTACTACATATGTCAAGCCTCCTTTTTAACATAAGAGGTCTCTATACTGTATTTTTCCCAATGATTTCTTATGTTTTTTAGAATAAATTGGGATAATTTCTGGAACTACATTAACTGGCCTGGCCTTTGTAAAAGAGACAATTTTTTTTTTGTAAGTGGCAGGAAGTGACACTATGTAGCAAATGTCACCAAATTATAGAAAGAAAGAAGACAAACATGTTCTCTTAAACTTTAAAACACAAATTTCCCATAATAAATAATTGAGGACTGAGTTCCTACTTTGCGTTAAACACAAAAGTGACTGACATACAAGAAACAACTACTTCACACTGTTTAGAGAAATAATTAATGCTTATTGTGATAATCAAATATATCATATACTTATACTGTTTGGGCAAATTCAGTGTCTTCTTAATGTTAAAGGATGTGGTACATATACAGCAAAATCTGCATTTCAAAGATCTATTTCCCTATATGCCATTAGTTTATTACTCCCTGTAATGAAGCTGCTGCTTTCTCCATTATATAGGAATCCACTTTACACATTTAAATACATTTCATGCTCCAAGGGGTTAATGGAAAGTATCCCATCAACACAAAGTTACTGTCAACCAAGAAATCCTGAAACAGGTACTATGCTAACATGAGTTTGACCACATACAACACCCCAGACTCTGTCTTCTTTCCATGTCAGATCTGTGGGATGCTTTTATGTTAGGCTCACAAAATTCATGCTATGGTGTGTTCTCAACCAACATTTATTAAAAACATTATTACGGGAAGAATTATTTTTCAAATTAAGTTTATTTTATAGCAAACTGACTTACTGGTACTAAGACAAGGTGATTTTGTTAAGTATTTTGCAGATAAATGTGCAGGAACAATGGGATCAATGCAAGGAAGCCATGAAAATGTTCCCTTATTTTGACACCTGGGATGAAAATGCTGTGAGGGAGTGCTGTAACCTTTCCAAGATCAAGAGATACAAACCAGACCAGATCATACTTGGTAATAACATGGTGACCTGTGTGCTGAGGTGCTGAGGGCTCCATTATTCTGGAAAATGGCGCTGCATCCGCTGGCGATTAAACAATGATGTGGCACCATAAACCAGAAGAAGTGGAAATTCTCAACTGACAGAAATACTATGTGCGTGCGCCTGCGCGTGTGCTGTGCTGTTGTGTTGTGTTTGTGTGTGTGTGTGTGTACGCGCACGCACGGCTTTCAAATGCAAAAGGCCTAAAAAAAATTATGGATACATGTATGGGAAATTTATGTCATTTAAAATCAATCACCTTTGTAGCTCAACAACCTCATTACCTGACATTTGAATTCACAAAACAAGGACTGAAAGATTAAGAATTAAAAGGTCAAGAAGGTTTTTTTTCTGGCAGTCAACATGCAGTGAATCAGTGGTTTAAGTTTTCTTTACAAAGCAGTGGATTTGAAGGTTAACACTAGAAATCTTAAATAGAAGACATCTGGCATTACATTATTGAAATTTAATGTTAAATGAGACCATTACAAGGGAATTTCACTACATACAAGAAGCTTTAAAATACATGCTGCACAAATGAATTCCATGCTGTATACACTATAATAACATACCTCTTTTTTATCCCCCTCAGGTAACTGTAAAGTTAAACAAAACTCTGTGTACTTCATATTAAAGGGTCAGTGCCAAATAATACAGCATATGGAATTAGCTATGCACAAAATAAATGGACACAAATATTTCCGTCTGCTTTCCCAAGATTTTCCGCTGAGACCTAATGAGCAGTTGGAGGTACACTTCATGCAAGTATGTCTCATGTACAAAGGAGAATGCTTCGAAATAGGTGAGTCTCAGATTACAATATTTGTACACAGTAAGTTAAATTAGCTAGTGCTTGCCTTTAAATTCACCGCCCGCTGTACAACCTTAAATTATTGTACCTGGAGGCCAACAAATTAGGCTCTAAAAGGGATTTCTCATTCACAACATGTAAAGGGTTAAATACCTCACATCAGTACATTAGTTGTGTCAGCCTTTATTTCCATATACTATGTCTGCTGCATTGATTTTATCAGTGAGTTAATCCTTTTCACAAGATTCACATACTAGCAAGTCAGTCATAACTCTAAATTGTTCTGTTCTGTAATACTTATTTCTTTAACATAAAAGAGTTCAATAACTTGGAGCAGATCTCTTAAAGTGTGTAAAGAAGATGAAAATGCAGCAAAAATAAAACATATTCAAAATGGCTGTCTACACCACACTCCATTAAGAACATAATATACTAATTTCCCTGCTCTTCTGATTGTGAAAGGAGAAAACCTCGAGGACAGAAGCATAATAACTACAACTGAAGTGGAATGCTTATTATGCCCATACCACTTGCTTCTACAGAACAGCAAGGCCAATATATGGGAGAAGATCAAGCGTTTTCTTGATATATATCTCCCAACTAAAGAACAATTATTCAAAGAATTTCTGAAGCAGCAAAGATGGTTCGAATATCGAGAAGGACTAATCAAAGATATCCTGAAAAAGAGTAATATCCGAAGTAATACAACAATCCATGATATTCCTTATTCCATCAGAATTAAGGAAGGTGTACAGTTACACAACAAATAAAATAGCAACACTTTCTACAATATGGTGCAATTTCAATTGTAATTTAAAAAGCCTTTGCTGCAATCGGACATACTGTACATTATGGAATAAGAAACCAACTAGATGTCACTTAGTATTATATTTATTTCTCCTCATAAGTTGCTCAACATGTTTCGGGCCACCTTGTGCCCATCTTCAGGAGCTGACGACTTAGTGGTATTTTTTTACATGTGGTGTAGTGCCGTGGCTGTGTAGGTAGTCAGATCCGGTTGGCTGGTTGTGTGTCCATTGGGAAGTACGTAGCACAAGGCTGTGTAGGCAGTCAGATCCGGTTGGCTGGTCGTGTGTCCACTGGGAAGTACGTAGCACAACAAGTTGTACTTCCCAATGGACACACAACCAGCCAACCGGATCTGACTGCCTACACAGCCACAGCACTACACCACACGTAAAAAAATACCACTAAGTCGTCAGCTCCTGAAGATGGGCACAAGGTGGGCTGAAACATGTTGAGCAACTTATAAAGAGCAACTTCGAAGGAGAAATAAATATAATACTAAATGACATCTAGTTGGTTTCTTATTCCACATTGAACTACGATGCACAGTCAACCACACATCTAATACTGTACATCATGCACCTGCTGCAAGAGTAGTGCTTGTATTCTGTGTTGTTATGGGACGGGAGGCAGTTAAGTAAACATGACAGCCAATATACCTTAACTGTAACAATGAGGTGCATTTGTGTAACCATTTTTGCTGTGGAAAAGCAGTAAGTATTTCATATTTGAGTGTGTGTCTGTAGCCTTAGTTATAGATCATGCAACGTGTATGTGCTGTATTATGTTGTCGTCTGTGGCCAATCTGGCCCTGCCAAATTTTCCCACATTATGTCACAGCACAATTTTTGAGAGAAAAAAATTATTGAATATGACGTGTATTTTGATTTATTTACAATATTTCTCATCCTTAGACGAATTCAGCATGATATTGTCATAAATGTACATAGGTCTTCATAAAAGTAGCCTGTTATTCTTGTCAGATTTTCATCAAACGTGAATTTTGAAAAATACTCAAATACCAAAATTCATTTTAAAAAATCTGTTCAGTGTGGGCTGATTTGTTCTATTCAGATGGATGGACAGACATGACAAAATTAACAGTTGCTTTTTGCAATTTTACAAATGCACCTAAAAAGTGGCCAAAATGAGATGAAGACATTCTCTTTATTAACAGCATAAAACTAATACCAAGTTACGGCACTAAAGGAAAATACTTTCCATTCATGGACAGAATTAGGTATTGACTTATTAATTAACAAATGTCTCAAGTTATTTCTCGTCTCTTTAAAACTGAAATTTAGTGACATTAGCCCTCCTTTCCATTACACCACTGACTTACTATTCAAACATATTTGTAACAAAAATATGGAGCTATAGTAAGTAACACAAACATGAAGTCAATAACATAATCTGTTGCTTATTACTACTACTACTACCATCACCACTACCACCAAATGTTTCCCCTATGTGACTGTCATTATAAATATGTAACTTCATAACTTGTAAAATGTAGACCTTAGGAGGAAAAGGTCTAAATTTCCCCATTAGTGTATCTGTTGTATAGTTTGTCTAAATGCAATGTGATTATTGGAGCAATCATTAATGGTTTTATTAATTTTATATTTTATGCATAGCCAACAAATCCAACCCTTCTATGTCATGTAACCATTAAGACATGTTTCTTTTGTAACAAACACATCATCAGGATGAATTTACATTTTTTGGAAAATCACACATTTCAGTTTCTTCCCAACCCTGGACTAGAAAGTGATTTTCTAATTGCTAGGCAGGGTTTCATTGCAGATTTTCTTTGAAATTCACTTACTTGAGCATGACTTTCAAGTTATTTTGTTTGGATTACAAGTTTCACTCAGACTGAGTGTGTTTAAGAGCTGTGCAGAATGTGTACAGTACAATGAAAAATCCTTACACAACCAGTACTGACTTACTATGTCAGAGTATAAAATATTTCATAGCCAGTAAAGTGACTAGCTATGGGCTGGAGAGTCTGCGTTCAAATTCCAGCAAGGGCAAGAGATTTTCTCTTCTCCAAACTGTCCAGACCAGCTCTGAGGCTCACCCAGACTGCTATTAAACAAATATCAAGGTTCTTTCCCAGAGATAAAGTGGCTGGAGTTCAAAGTTGAACACCAAACTCTAACTAGTGCCGAAGTTAGGAATGACCTAAGTTATAATTTTACTTCCCCTATATGGCCTTGTGGCATACTCAGGACCAACTTAACCATTATATAATACAAATGTCTGAATTTGAACTATCATATACCTTAATAGAATAGGCCAGTAATGGTAGTAAAATGACTATTCATTCATTAGTATTCAGCCTTGAAGGCCAGGCTTGGCAGGAACCAGAGTCCAGTCATGTGACCGGTATGGCTCTGACACACTGCATCCTGGGCAAGTTCTTGGGGGTAGTTTGCCATTGCTTTCCCCCGCCTTTAGACATTCCCACTTTAGCCGCCAGGTGCCTCTGTCCGCAACAGTGCGAGAGATCCTAACAGCGAAAGGTAGAACTGTGGGCGAGAAAGATGTCTGGTAGTAATTTTGCCTAAATTCCGACTTCCACATAAATTTAGGGATCTTTTACGTGCCGCAAATCTACTACATGGGACCGATGGCTTAACTTCCCCTCCGAAGGAAGGCGTGCTGAGGATTTTTTTAAAATGACTATATTCTCTCTTTATACATTTCTGATAAAAACTATTACTAACACAAAGATATCCCCTTTAGGGAGTAAACAAATGGACACCAAGAAGTCTTGCTCATAATGTGTAAACAAGTCAGCTGAGTTAGCAATATAACTGTTTTAAAACTTCAGTAATTACCAGCACTGCTAATTGGTCTCCCTAAAGACTGCCTTGCAGGGGAAACAAGTACGCAAGAGGATTAAATTGCTTTGTTAAAGATTTACTTTATTTTGTAAAATGTGTTGGTTGTTTAAAGCTTGTAATTTCCAGTAAGTGCACGGTAACCATGTAACACTGTCAGATCAGCCACTTGGTTTGTAAGTTTGTGTTAAGGATAGATATATGTTAAATCATCACACCATAAGCCTTGTTGCCTTATCTATTTTACTGTAAGGATAATACTGTAGAAAGTAAGTATTCAGACTACTTTCATTTACAAAGTAACACAGAACATGATACATTTTATAACTGGAATATATGAATTAGTACTTGGAAAACATTTACATTACTCATGCACAGTACATAGCAAACTCATCTCAAAATACCAGTGACTGTGGGTAATTTGAAATGATTGTCTAGAGCAAAAGCAGGTACTTTCTCCACTGATGTCTGTAACATGCATAAATGAATCATGACAAAATGAAAAATACAAACCAACATAATCTACAAATGAACTCATAAATGCAGTAAAAAAATGTTCCTAATATTAACATGTATTCATATGTGGCACATTCAGTTTTATTCACCAGGAAACGTTAAGTACAATAAATTGTAACCGAAAGTACAAACTCAAACTGAAATTACTACAAAGAGAATGGGCAGTGCAGTATGTGAGGCCAGCCTCAAAACTGGCTGTGGATGCACTGTCGCCATCTGATATTGCACGTGCGCGCACATGCATGCATGCACGCACACACACACACAGGATGATACCTTGAGTGTAATCCACATACATCTCTGTGCGTGAGTATGGCTGCTATGTCCACACTCACACCACTAGCCTGCACAGTCAGTTGCAAGACTGGGCTTACATCATGATACATTTGTTTTGTCTAACTAAAGAATGAAGAAGAATAAATTATGGTATTATGAACAGGACAATTCTATTTAAAATAAACATAATTTTATAAGATTTTAATTTTGAATCACACACAATTCATTTCCAAAAAATAATAAATTGCAGTCTTCAATTCAGTTTAGGAAATCCAAATACATCTTAGAGGCATGAAGTTTCCACTTACATGTTTATGTACTGATAGCACAGTTACAGTGAATATAACTGGGGATGGTCTGTGATTATTTGACTAAGATGTACATGTTATTCACTCACAAAGAACACAGATGTTCTCAGCATCTAACAAATGGCACTGATGTGTACATAATTTCATCTATAATAGACCATCATTATCTAACAAATGCCTATTGCAAGAAATGGCCTACACACACACACACACACACACACACACACACACACACTTTGGTCTAAAAGACACTGTCTACTGAAATTTCAATTCACTTTTTCCATTAGTATTAAAGCTTTATAACAAAGATCTGAATCCATGATATGACTTAACTATTGACATCTGGTAGGCCCAGTTACAAATATAATGCACAGCACTATCTGCAATTCTAGGATGTCCTGAAGTCAACACACAACATCCTTCAGAAGTCAGAAATTGTAATTATGTTCAAATACACTCCTGGACTGTGAAAACAAGTCCATATAGCCACAGAACCTGTCACAAATATGCTACACATCTAACAGACATATTATTTATGAACAAGCTCAAGTCTATTAGTATTATACTTAAAAAAAAAAACTTGGAACATGTCCAGGTCAAAAAATTGTTTGAAGCCGTAATCAGCGCTTGAAGTGGGTCACGGTGCCATTCTAAAACTTCTGCTATGCACCTGAACTATCCTGCTTTGCTTATGATGATGTAAGCTGACCACATTTCAACATAAAACAAAGACAAATCCACGTGTACTAACTCGGTACAGATTTTACATTTCACTCACTCAATGCAATACTGGCACAATCCAAAAATTGCCGATTTTGAGTTAATACTATGATTGAGCTCAAAAATTTCAGAACTACTTCTGACAATAATGGCATCTAGCAAGGTATGTTTCAACTAACAAGTGTGCCCGTATTGTCGGATGTAGTTGTCATATCTATCTTAGTATTAACTCCAAATTACAATTTTTGGATTGTACCACTATTGCATTTAGTGACTGATCTGTAGTCTGTATCCTGGGAAATTCTTTGGCTACAATCCTTCCTGTACATAGTTTTGTATTCTGACACTGTCACATCGCATACCTATGATGATATCATGTTGGGCACCAAATTCTATTGTGGCTACACTTGCACAATTGTGCATGTGGACATCTTCTGTGACACAATCTCAAAGATTTGTGTAGAACTGAACATTACAATATCAGGTCTAGAACAACATTTCAGAGTCTGATGAAGTTCATGAAAACAGCACAACATTACAATTTATGATTATCATGTACAGATATTATGGCATTTTGTTTTGAAGGTTAATTTCAGCTTCTACAGGAACATGGGTGTTTTATAAATATATTGTGCAATGTACTACAGGTAGAAATTTTGCATAGACTGTTGTTTCTCTGGGTCTTACATGTGTCACTGAATATAACTTTCTAACAAGGAGAAAGTTTCACTCTTTATAACCAAAATCACACTACAATTGAAGAATAAAAACCAACTAGATTCTACTTATTATATTATTATACTTCTTATAGGCTCAACATGTTTCGGGCACTACTATGCCCATCATCAGGAGCTCGCGACTATAATGTTGATTACCACATTGGTTGTTTCGTTCTTGGTTTGCTGTAGGTTGGAGGTTAGGTGCGGTTAGGCTGG
>Ga0123357_10007893_pt1 | contig 13228 bp, 8 predicted proteins | sample TergutEmb28metaG_FD_89873 | JGI IMG/M metagenome (GOLD analysis project Ga0123357, IMG submission 89873) | Embiratermes neotenicus P4 segment gut microbial communities from Petit-Saut dam, French Guiana - Emb289 P4 | ecosystem: Host-associated > Arthropoda: Insects > Digestive system > Gut ...
AACCAAATATGTTAGAATTATGAAACAAACTGCATTTTGAAGAGGAAAAAACGGACAGTATATACCGTGTTTAAAATATTCAGTACCTGTATTTGTTGAATAAATATATAAAATGCAACGTTTGGAGGTTAGCGGTGCGGTACGACCACTATAGAGGTCGTTAGGCGTCAAAGGGTTAATTCTCGTTCGTAATCTACTTCATTATACTTCCTAGTTTCTCAAAATGTTAGTAATGTATGTGTGAAATCCTCCTCCCCCAAACTGGTTTATTTACCGCAGAGGCCCAGATTCGATCCGAGGCCAGTGCGTATGGCTTTGGGGTAGATAGAGTGGCACTGGGGCAGATTTTCTCCTAGTGCTTCGATTTTCCCCCGTCCATATAATCCGACCAATGATCCATACTCTTATTTCATTTGTCTGTGTCCACTTTACACTGTATTAACACCGTTAAATAAAGCACCTTTGTGGCTTTACATTATATGCCTGATAATCTTTGCAGATCCACCGAATATAAAAGACGTGGGCCCGGACCGCGTGATGACAGCACCCCTGTACTCGCAGGTAACGTTCAGCTGCAACGCGGAGGGCAATCCTTCACCCTCATACCAGTGGCTGCAGAAGCTGCCGACTTCAGAAGGCACGGTGCTCATCAGAGGCTCCGACTCGCGACTCCATATCAGCAACGTTACGTATGATTACAAAGGAGAGTATGTTTGCAAGGCCGCCAATGTAATAGCGGGGGTAGAGCGCCTCGTGCAGAGTGATACCATCTCTGTCCAGGTAGTCGGTAAGTAGCTACCAATTAAAGAGTATCTCACAACAGTGTTAAATTGTACCTCCATATAAGTTCCGCGTATATTCTCAGTACACGATTCAAGGCAGCCCTCCATAAATATCTCGCAAGAACAGGATTCAAGATATTCCTTCATACCAGTTCTCAACATATTTTGCAACAACATAATTTGAAGTTCTATTCCATACCAGCCATTTTTCAACAATAGAATTCAAAATCTTCCTCCCTAAGAATTCTAAATTACTTTGCAATAACAGGATTTGAAGTAGCCGCCCATACAAGCCATTTCTCAACAGCAGGATTCAAAATCTTCCTCCCTACGAGTTCTCAAACTATTTCTCAGTACCAAATTTCGACACACAACTTTCCATGCCTTACCAGTTACCCATTGACGCGGCGTCATAGTCCATGGGAACGGAATCGTCAGCTACAACTGAGAAAACGAATTTGACGTTCAGATGACCGCGCATCGTGATAAATTCTTATAATAAAACCAACTAAATTCTCAAATTTATTTTTGTAATAAAATTCTACATGTTTCGGACAGTTCCTCTGTCCATCATCAGAAGTTTTTCACTGTACACACAGCAATGGTTTATGTCATACTTGTTTGCTGACAGCTTGCGAGCAGGATCTGGACGGATCTGCAGTTCCGTCCGGATCCTGCTCGCAAGCTATCACCTAACCTGTATGACATATACCATTGCTGTGTGTACAGTGCTAAACCCCTGATGATGGACAGAGGAGCTGTCCGAAACATGTGAGAGTTTTATTCCAAAAATAAATTTGAGAAATTAGTGCATCTAGTTGGTTTTATTATAAGAATAAGAACTGAGAACCCCCTTAAAATTCGCGACATGTTGTCTGGCTTCTCCTGTCTCCAAATAAGACCACATATTTTAGTTTTCTCGTTATTTATCCGTAGATCCTCAAATATTGGTAACAGGCACACATTGCTGACTTTATGTCTCGGGTCCTTGGACATGAGCGCTCCAAGGCCCTGTCTTTAATTCCATGCTGATGCTTTAATCCATCCACTCATTTTCTCATAAACCCTTCTCATTCTTTTTCCAGTTTTGAATTGCTACTTTCTAACAGATCCTCTCTTGTTTGCGAGCTGTCGCAGACTTATTCTTTTCCCCCCTTTTTTTTCCAGGCCGTTCACTTCACGTTTTTCATAATTTGTTTCCTTCCTCCTCCTGCATCATTTTCTGTACACAAGATGTGGAAACACTGTGAAACTTCTTGCTGAATCTGTAATTCAGACGACAAGGAGATAAGAAAATTCCCACAGAATCCATAAAATATTAGCGCTTCGCTTGAAAAGTAGTTGGTTGCTTTCAGTCACTTACATCTCGTACCTGTGCAAGATGAGGACTGCCTTCGTGGCACTGTACTTAGACAAAGGTGCAGATCATAACTCAAGTGGTCATTCGCTGGATTTTCACCGTCCAGGCTCCATTTCGATCCCAGAGCCTTCCATGTTGGATTTATTGTGGGCGAAAGGGCATTGGGTCAGATTTCTTTCCAAACACAAAGGTTTTGCCTGCAGATAATCATCCCACCAATGATTCACATTCATCTTTCATCAAAGGCTGGTACAGGAATGTTGAGGCCGCCGTACCACAGTTCGAACCTCACCCTACCTCAAACCTACGGTGTAGATTCATGTATAATATAAAGATCTTGACTTGACAAAATTTTTCGGGTCATATTGCACTTTTTAAATATTTTATTTTATTTGTTCCATTACATAATTCTGTCGTAAGGTGTCTTATTATTAAACCCGTGAAGATGACTGTGGCCGAAACATGTAGAAGAAATACACGTGACGAAATAAATGTAATATATAATAAAATATTCGTGTATTCTGATGTGCGAAAGACTTCATCAATTAAAAATTAGGACACGTTATTAAAATAAAATGTTTTAAACTTGCGTAGTTTCTTTATATATAAATCTCTTCCCCCCCCCCCTGTGGCGCTGCAGCCAAACGCGGGTCATGGCCTCCTCATTCTTGAGGTTTCTAGATCACACACAATGACACATCACAGTCGGTAGGACTCCTCTGGACGAGTGATCAGCTCGTCGCAGAGACCTCTACCTGACAATACACAACACTTACAACAGACAAACATCCATGCCTCCCGTGGGATTCGAACCCACAATCTCAGCAGGCGAGAGGCCTCAGACCTACGCCTTAGACCGCGCGGCTACTGGGACCGGCTGTATATATAAATCTACCCCGTTTAACCTAAGAGAATTCATCCACGTTGTGTGTTCAGAAAGTGTTCAAAGCAAGATTAAGTAGTTATTACAACTGTTTTTTGACGTTCAGGTGACCGTGCATCGTGATAAATTCTTATAATATAACCAACTAGATGTACTAATTTCTTAAATTTCTTTTGGAATAAAACTCTATACATGTTTCGGACAGTTCGTCTGTCCATCATCAGGAGTTTTTCACTGTACACACAGCAATGGTATATGTCATACAGGTTTGCTGACAGCTAGCGAGCAGGATCAGGATGTTCCATCTGTCCGAAACATATAGAGTTTTGTTCCAAAATAAATTTGAGAAATTAGTGCATCTAGTTGGTTTTATTATAAGAACAACTATTTTTATTTAAAAGCTATCATCAGGCTAAAAATACGTACTCTGAAACTGAAGGATCCGACATAAAACATGACGATGTTTTGCAGACTGCATTTTTACCTCCATTTTAATCACATTAATTTTTAGCTTGATGGTGGTCGCTATTTAAGCGAAACATATCTCAGTTAAATAAAAACACAGCTGTGTTAGACTGGCTGTTTAATGTCGTTTTGAATATCATCCCTGTCTTTATGGTTCTTAAATCGTAACTTAACATTCCTTCATGTTAAGGACAAGCATGGTTTTTATTTTCGTCGAATGTTAGTGTACTCTGGCCATACCGTATCGGAATTCTCATACTCTGTTATGTCCAAGTCTTGTTTCTGACAGTACAGGGCGAGAGTGTACGGAACTGATGAGCAGCTCTAAATCAGTTGAGCTGGTCACATGGACCCATCTCGTGTTACATATTACTGTTTTGCAGTTGCGTCTCCGTTTTCACTGTGTTATTATGGAGTCTCTGGTATAGCCATTCCAAGTGTAATATATTGCACAAATCGTGGCTGGTATTTGCATCCCCATGTTTGGAGGTGCAAGTGGAGAACTTACAAATTGGCTGTTTATCACTCCAGTATGCCCCTAAATTTGACGTAGGGTTAATATAATTTTTGGCTTAATATTCACCTGTTTTTACAGGTACAGTGTGGATAAACAGTTGCTCAATTTCTACTGGATATGTTTCATTCAGCAGATTGTAGTTTTGTTCATTAATAGTGCAATAACTAAAAATAAAAATAAAAAAGTGTAAAAATAGTATAAAATCATTTAACTATTATGCACTGTACAAATAAGCAGATAACTGAACTAAACTGGTAACTGAACCTTACAAACGATAACAAAGATGACGACTTACGCCATAATCAAAGCGGCAAGGTCCGACATGTCAGGCGCAGGCGCGTGCTACGTCGGCCGATAGTATTCCTCCGCGTTCGTTATAGCATTCATTCGTTGTAGCATACCCCACTATATACGTAATGATGTCACGAAGTTTATGATCAATATGACATTGTATTAACCGATATTTAGTTACGTTTCGGAGGCTCTTGCCTCTTCCATCTTCAGGGAAGTCAAAGAATAATACGACTACGCAGCAGAAGGGGCAGCAAGCGCATTCCGAAAAGTCAATATAAAGCCATATACTACACGACTGTATTTTTCAAAGAAGTATATTCCTTTCCACTGCGGCTCGCTTAACAAAGAGTAAGATACACGTATATGTAAGTGGTACAGCAGTCACTTTACATTGTCTTTCTGTTGCTAAACGTCGGGTGACTTTTGTGCCATTCTGTGTTTTGCAGGAAATTTTCGACGTTGAACAAATACTGTGTTTAATAGCTGGAAAATACAAATTTTTAATATTATCAGTAGACCTGCGTGCCTTTAATTTTACTCAGATGTACTTTAATATTATCACCATAGGTCATGCAATTGTGTCCATCCTCCTGTTATTTAACCTCTGTTACTTACCTGAACTACCTTTGCGTTCGTATGAATCAAATATTTCGCCCACAGAGCGAAATATTTGTTAATATTACGAATAGATTCGGTTCGACACACCATCGGCACTCTTGATTAGTCTCAATACGACGATGTCTGGTGTCACGGTCACGCTGAAGTGGGCGCCATTACAACCGACAGACACACCTGGTCGCTAATTTCTCGCTTAACTTTTTAAAACCCAGCAGTTTCTTTACGTACCACTAGGATTAACATTCAAAAATTTTACATGGTGCTCGCTTTGCGTTTAGTATTTTGTACGGATTTCAGAATAGACAGCGACTTGTGCTTTATACGTCATTAACTGACTGGCTTTTTATTACCGTGGTGGAACGTGTTTACAGCGCGGTACGGACTGATTCCTTATAAAAGCAGATTACATTTAGTATTTAAAAGGTTAATATCATTTAACTGCCTCTGAACAAAGGAGTGTTATGATTCATATTCCGGTTGTCAATCAATTGACATAGGTCTAATGCTTTGTTTTTCGCACTGTTATCTTTCATTCGTAAGACCTAATTATGATGGCCGTCATATTCAGCGGTAGATTAGTCTTACTGGACAGTCTTGTCTCCAAGATTCAGCTCAGAAGTGGTCCTAACATTATCTAGCAAAATCGCTTTCATTTCTTTCTTCCGGATAGTGGAAATGATTCGTCGGTTATTCAACTGTATTGTCTGGGATGTTAAATGTTTCTAGTTCTTTCCGATTTTCGTTTGGTATAGCACGACGTCTTGCTGCGTTCAGGAACTCTTCTCAGCCCAAATACACCCGCAGCAGTTCGGTTCTGCCGTTGTTCTGTGACAGAGCGGCTGTCCGTTGTGCCAGAAATCTGAGTGAAGCCACGACTTTATACACTAAAACATTTAGTAATACTTAGTTACTTACTTAATCCATGGAGCAGAGTCCTTGAAAAGCTAACCGGTTCTCAGCCAGTCAAGAAATTCACCGCATTTTATGGAACCCGAAAATTCATTATCGCATTCACAAGTGCCCACCAACTATCCCTATCCTCAGCCAGCTCGATCCAGTCCATGCCCTCACGTCCCACTTCCTGAAGATCCATCAAAACGTTTAATAATGGCTTTCAACATAAAGGCCTCAAATCAATCGCAAGATATCAGTATAAGTGTAGTTTACTGTCTGTTGCCCAGTGAGTAAACTGCTTAAACTGTAAAAATTCAAGTCTTCTGGGTCGTAACGCCGTGTAGACTGGTAAATAGTTAGGACGTTGCGGAGGGATGCAGTGCCTTTATTTTTAGTGTCCAGTAATTGTACAAGATGAAGACATTAGGCTGCTCCGAAAATATTTATTGTACAAGGTGGTTCAAATATGACCGGGACTGATGTCGCCAGATTTACACACAAACAGTCCCGGTCATATTTGAACCACCTTGTATTTATTATATTAGTACCGTCAATACACAACATATGCAAAGACCAGATGTATTAGTACAGCATGGTTATATCTGGCGACATGTTTCGGCCGCCAAACGGCCATTCTCAGGCCTACAAAGAATAGTATTGTTAAGGTACAGTCAAATTGTTTGTCACAAACAATTTGACTGTACCTTAACAATACTATTCCTTGTTGGCCTGAGGATCGCCGTTTAACGGCCGAAACATGTCGCCAGATATAACCCAGTTGTGCTAATACGTCTGGTCTTTGCATATGTTGTGTATTGGCGGTACTAATACCATAAATAATTGACGATACACAACGGGATGGCTCCCTTCAAATTTGCTCTGAAATGTCCGTGACTATTTACCAGTCGACTCGACGTAACGCCTCAGAAGAAGTTAATTTTCATCAGCACTGTCATAACAATCTTACACCTTGCTTAACCCCTTAGAACCTATTGGATACTACATGTACATTTTAGTCAAGATATTCCTTCAAGCCAAAGCCTGCTAATGCGTCATCTTTGTGACGGATTAGCAGGCTTCATATCGGTGCTGGAGATGAACTAGATATAATTATTTACAGTGCAAACCCGCCACTTTACAACTCAACATAGTTCCAGAAATTGAACGCACTGACTTACAAAGGGCCTCACACTATCTTTATGACAAAATTACGAGTTTTCTGCGAAAAATTTAGGTAGTACAGAGTGCTTTTTCCCCGCTTGACCAATAGGCGCTCGCCCAACGCTTCGCCCGACGTTCTGCCAGGGTTGTGTCCTACGCCGCGTCGGGAAGGATTAACAGTCGATGACGGGAACTAGAGAAAAGATCGCAGTAATAAATAACGTTTAGAACTTCTAAGAAAAAGACTCTAGAGCGTCGGGCCGGCGCGAATCGTTCAAGCAGGAAAAGAAAAACCTTCATATCGATATATCACACACATCGTTTCTTTAAATTTCAACAATCTTTTACCAAAATGCTTGAAACTGGATTAATGTCACACAGTAACTTGCAACTTTTCTGCAGCTCGAACTGTCACGCCCACACAATGTATAAAGTCAGGTCACTTATAATTCGAAAGACATTATCAGCCATATTAGAAACCGAAAACCTGGTATTGCCATGACTTAAAAGATTTCCCCAGAACGTGTACTTGATATTGATTTTCACTGCGTTTCGGTATAATTTACATATTCTCTAGACGTCTACTTTTCCTTATTTCGTCAAATACAGCAACTTCTTTAGCACACTCTCCACACATCACACATCTACACTGAACGTGTGTGTGTGTGTGTGTGTGTGTGTGTGTGTGTGTGTGTGTGTAATTCCGGAGTCATGAAATGCATGTTATTTTATATACACGTCTGATTGCCATTCTCTCTCGCAGGCGCCCCGCAGGTGCTGCGACATTCTGGGGGCCGAGAGGTGGTAGTGGCTCGCGGACAGGACGCATTGCTCCGACTCGTGGTGTGTGCAGACCCAAGACCACGACGTGCCGCCTGGGAGTGGGGGAGCCAGAATTTGGAGGCGGGAGTTGAGTTGGGGCGGTACAAAGCGGAGGAACTAACACAGGCAAGTGGCGATACTCGTTCCTGTCTGGTACAAGCTTTTCCGGAAGACTCATTCGTGTGTCACTGTAGTAACCTACCTGTACCTCTGTCCATCTCTCTCGTCAGAGACAAGTAACTTTACCAGTTGATACGTGTTTTCTACAGGATGAGCGGGAAGACTGTTACGAGGCGAAACTCCACGTACGGGAAGCCGATCCTGCGGACTCTCGCAACTACTACCTCGCAGTGGAGAATGAGCGAGGCACTGACCGACACGCAGTACACCTCGCCGTCAAGGGTAAGTAGACAGAATCGTTATTTGCTTATCGGACCAGCTAGACGATTGACGAATTTTGGATTCGATTTCCGGGGGAAGCTCTGAAAAGTGTCTATACCTGTTCTAAGACACATCCATCCTCCTATTCAACGGATACAAGAGTTATTTCCCACAGAGGTAAAACGGCCGGGGCGTGGAGATGATCACTTTTCTCCATCTACAGCCGAGCTTAACTAGACCTATATCTTCACTCGTCATAGGCCTTCATGGCGCCCGCGTTGGCCATGCACCTTTAGAGGATCGTCGTCTGAGTGTGCGAATAATAAGCCGTGAGACTTGATGATTTCTACTAGACTTGAAGACTTTTAGTTCAAATCTCCGTAGTAAAGTAAAGGAGAAGCTGGGGTGTGTGGTAGATCACTACTTAATTATCCGTAGCTGGGTGCGATTTCGACTAGGCCTAATTCCAACTACTTTCAGTGTGCCAGAGATCGTCCAAAAAATTACACCTTTAACACATCTGCAATCATCAGTGAATGATACTTGTTTCATACCTAATTTTGGAGCGTCCTAATTGTGTCCCCATATAATAGTTATCATTTTTAGATCTACCGAGTCAGTAACTATTCCAGTCTAACCACATTCTGTTAGGGTCAAGCGATCGAGGGGCGCTGATCTTCGGAGTCAGAAAATCCAAAGACTATAATCCTTCGAAAGGTCAGTGACAGTTATATCGAGTCGGAACGACATGACCTACTAGAAGACTTGAACCTTCAGCCAAACTGTTTTTTTTAAAATAAAGAACGCAGACTAATGTAATTCCCTGAAAAATGCAAGTACTGTGCCTTATTACAAATGTTTGAAACGTGTGTTCGGATAGGAGGCACACGTATTATGAAATGTCGGGTTTCCTGTCTTATTGTTCATCCGTATGTGTAATAATACTGAAATATGTTTAGTGTGATACTGGCTAACGAAAGTATTGGAAAAAGTTCTGTTCAGTACCACCATGACCAAGTAACAGCTCTGTAAATGTCCGTAGTTGAATTCATTTCACACGCTCATGTACGAGTATATTCCATTAAACAGCTTTTTAATATTATCCTCACATCTAATCCTAGGCCTCACAAGTGGCTTTTTCCCTTCATTTTCCCGAATACAATTTTTATGTGTATTACTAATTTTTCCCCGTGCTTGATACGTGCAGAATTCCATGCTGTGAGCGTAGTGTCTTCATCAGAACTTAGCCAGTAGTTATTGATCCTGTAGCCCACATCTGCTGATGCACCCCACGTACTTGATTCACGAATTCGCCATAAACAATATGAAAAACGTTTGAAACGTTTTTCTGTCTCTAATTACTACCTTTGTACCAATAACCATGGAATTTATTAAGAGGCAAGAGGAGAGCTTGTGTGTAGTGTATTATTGCAAAAACAATTGGTGCCACCAAAATTACTTCCAGCGTACAAGAAATGGAAGAGCAGCATTGCAGTGCGGTTAACATAAAATACAGGAACAAAGATTGTTTTGCCTTTATGTAATTTCATATGTTTGGATCCAGAGAACGCTCCCATAACCTGATAATGGACTGAGTTTCACTGTGAATGTTGAAATTGTAATGTTTTTGTGAGCTATTCAATATTGCGCAGTTAGTCATACTGTTTTTTGTTGCTGTTTTTACCGTATAAAAGGACGATGTATCCCATTTCAGCGCAGCTGCCTGCCTTCATTCTTTAATGCAATACAAACGTTAGCGATGTAGCTATATCCGTTCCGGAGACTTTACGAACGGGAACAACAACATGTCCTACAGTGTAGTTTATCGATGTGCATAATATAATGTATCCCTGGTTATTTCTGTTAAGACCAGAGCCAGAGACTTACTTTGTGAACCGAGAGAGATGTCTCAGTGCGTAATGAGGCCATTTATATTCCTAAAAGTTTCGCGATAAAAGTGAGGTTAGTTAGCCTCAGTATCTTGTTGTTATTTCATACAAATGAGGTAACTCAGGTTAATGTCGCCATCCCCGCTTTTTCTTTTGTTGGTTATTCAACGATACTCTTTCAAAACGAGAGGTCAGTTTTGTTGAGTGAACTGGGAATTTAATAATGAATTGTGAGTAGATGAGTATTTAGAAAGAATAGATTCTCGCTTATTTGCGTCAAAATCTGAGGAAGGCCACAAAATGGCTCAATATACCCTCTAATCCGCCTCACGTTTTCAGCTGCTACCTCCTGAATGCAGGCACAAAGCGGTACCGCTTGGCTGTTTTTTTTTTTAATTTATCCCAGGCAAAATCAGAGATAGTATCTTTAAATAGGCCACATCTCTGCGCATCTTTGCATCCATTTCACTCCGTCTTGTAGGTTGATTAAAAATGTTATGTCTGCTACATAGGCTGTTCTATTTTGACGTGGATGGGTGGACGGTTAAGACAGCTGTCCTCATAATTAGTAAACAATTTCATATTTTGTATACATGTAAAATAACCACTGCCACCGGGTGACAACCCAATTGCAGTAAATAAATATTATTATTATTATTATTATTATTATTATGAAACTGAACTGTCTCGAAACCCCGGAAACGTGGGGGGGGGCCGTGATCCGAAAACGGGCCCAAGCGCCATAGAAGAAGAAGAAAAAAAAAAGAGAAGGAAGCAGAAGAAGAGGAAGAAGAAGAAGAAGAGGAGGAGGAAGAAAAAGAAGATTAAATGGTTAAGGATAGGAACTTGCAAAGGATCTTAAAGTAAAACTGTATGGTGTATTTTCAGATATTCGAACTTAAGGGGAAGCCTCAACCTCCTGGAACCCTCAGGGACCGTCCCGATCTGTGTGGGGATTGCTTTACCTTGCCCTTAAGGGGAGTGAAATCCGTACTAAATAAAGCGAAAAACGTGGGTTGCATATCCAGTAGCCAGCCCTTATATCAGGACGTAATATATTGCTGGCACGGACTGCGTAGTGCAGGGTTATACATGAAAATGTTATAATTGCCAAGCCGGTCAAGAGATTCCTTGCTTTCGTGGAGACCGAAGAACTGCCGTGTTCAAGGAACTGAGCTGTTGGAGTGTATTCTGTCGATACAGCATGACCATTTACAGCGAAACGCATTAACGGTGTGTCCGTCACTACGTGTCATTAGAAAAATTATTGTGCTTTCTTGGTATTAAGTGACAGAGTCACGTATAGGACGTAGTTGGGTGAGGCACTGCGCTACAAGCCGGAAGGTTGTGGTTTCGATTCCCGATGGGATCATTGGCCATGGTGTCCACTCAGCCGCTAATAGCAATGAGTACTCCTCCGTGAAGCAGAGTCCTTCTTGAGAAGCTAACCGGTTTTCAGCTAGTCAAGAAATTCCCCTTATTTTACGGAACCCGAAGGTTCATTACCTCATTCACAAGTGCCCGCCACCTGTCCCTATCCTGAGCCAGCTCGATCCAGTTCGTACCCCTGCACCCTACTTCCTGAAGATCCATCTTAATATTATCATCCCATCTACGCCTGGGTCTCCCAAGTGGCCTCTTTCCCTCAATTTTCCCCACCAAAACCCTGAATAAACCTCTCCTATCCCCCATACTCGCTACATGTCCCGCCCATCTCATTCTTCTCGATTTTATCACCCGAACAATATTGGGTTACCAGTACAGATCATTAAGCTCCACGTTATATAGTTTCATCCACTCCCCTGTTACTTCTTCCCTCCTAGGCTCAAATATTCTCCTCAGTACCCTATTCTCAAAGACACTCAACCTGCGTTCCTCCCTGTATGTCAGCGACCAAGTTTCACACCCATACAAAAGACAGGCAGAATTATAGTTCTGTATATCTTAATCTTTAAATTTTTGGAAATCAAACTGGAAGACAGAATATTCTGCGCCGAATTATAGTTAGCATTCCCTGACTTCAATCTGCTCTTAACTTATTCCTGAAAAGAATTTTGATTTGTTAAGGTTATTTTCCCAAATATTTGAACTCTTCCACCCAACAGAAATAAGAACCAGGGGTATCTTCTGGGGGTAAAGGCGGCCGGTACGCTGGGCTGATAACCTTACCACATTCATGTGCCGACTGACTAGAAGTTCTGGAATCCTCAACCTTCTGGAGCCCTAAGGGCCCTTACAGGATAGCTTTGCCTTTTTACGTATTGGACATATTCAGCTATCCGACTGTCTTCATCCGCTTTTTGCTTCCGAAACTAATAGCAAGTGCGATTACATTTGCTAGGCCTATTGGTAGACTGCAGTGAAGTTAGTGATCAGAAATTTATTTTTAATTAATGTGGGTCCAGTGTTGTATCTGCGTTACTGTAGGCCGAACTGAAGGTCGTTACGTTTGTCAAAGAACGTTCCGCAGTGTCAAATTACGGTACACAACGTTTTACACGCCTAAATCTGAGTTACATTTCAAACATTTTGGCACATAGCATATGTGACAGACCTAAACCGAATTTATACTACAAACATTTTGTTCCCATATGATTGTGGATTATCACTGTACAAGGTGAACTAGAATATGTGTGAACCCTGCTGTGATTGTGGGCCGGGTAGCGTAGTCGGTATAGCGACTGGCTACGGGCTGGACGGTCCGGGGATGGAACCCCGGTGGGGGAGAGACCAGCCCTGGGGTCCACCCAACCTCCTATACAATGGGTCCCGGTTCTTTCCGGGGGGTAAACAGTGGCCGGGGCGTGACCTTGACCCCTCACCCCCTTCTAGTGCCGTGGTCAAGAAAGAGTAGATCTATAACTCTACTCCCCCTATGCGCCGTACGGCCTGTACAGAGTCTCAGTGCCTGTACAAGGGTGCACTTTACCTTACCTTACCTTACCTTGCCTTTACCTTTACCTTTAACTTTACCTTTACCTTTACCTTACCTTACCTTACCTTACCGTACCTTACCTTACCTTTACCTTTAACTTTACCTTTACCTTACCTTACCTTACCTTACCTTACATTACCTTACCTTACCTTACCTTATCTTACCTTACCTTACCGTACCTTACCTTACCTTACCTTACCTTGCCTTTACCTTTAACTTTACCTTTA
>Ga0123357_10007894_pt1 | contig 13227 bp, 10 predicted proteins | sample TergutEmb28metaG_FD_89873 | JGI IMG/M metagenome (GOLD analysis project Ga0123357, IMG submission 89873) | Embiratermes neotenicus P4 segment gut microbial communities from Petit-Saut dam, French Guiana - Emb289 P4 | ecosystem: Host-associated > Arthropoda: Insects > Digestive system > Gut ...
AGTGTTCTTTAAAGATCTTGAATTACGCAAACCAGACTATTTTCTTAATACTGCAGCTAAAAATGCAGTAAAAACAATAGCAAATGTCATTTCAAAATCAGATGTAGTTATGGAAAAAGAAAAACCAGATGCTGTTTTAATTTACGGTGATACTAATTCTTGTTTATCAATTCTTTCTGCTAAGCGGCGAAAAATTCCTATATTCCATATGGAAGCCGGAAACAGATGCTTTGATTTTAACGTTCCGGAAGAAATAAACAGAAGAATTGTAGACCATATAAGTGATATTAATATGGCATACACCGAAAATGCAAGAAGATATTTGATTAATGAAGGAATAAAAAATGATTTCCTATATGTAACAGGCTCTCCAATGACAGAGGTAATTACAAAGAATATAGACAGTATAAATAATTCTAATGTATTAAAAAGACTAAACTTAAAGCCAAAAGAATATTTTGTTGTAAGCTGCCATAGGGAAGAAAACGTAGATATAGAAAAGAACTTTAAGCAATTAGTAGAAAGCTTAAATGCTGTAGCAGATGAATATAAAAAGCCTATAATCTTCTCAACACATCCAAGAACCAGAAAAAAAATAGAAGAAAAAGGGATTAAATTTAATAAATTAATAATAAACCTAGAGCCATTAGATTTCTTTGACTATAATAAGCTGCAAAAAGAATCTTACTGTGTTCTTTCTGACAGCGGGACAATCCCAGAAGAAACAGCAATACTTAATTTCCCTGGAATATCTATTAGAACAAGCACCGAAAGACCCGAGGCATTAGACGCAGGCAGCATAGTACTGGGCGGAGTTGATAAAGAAAATATTTTAAGTGCAATAGAAATTGCAGTTAATACTTTTAAAGAAGGCAGAGACAATTCTGTCAGAGACTACAGAGACGTAAATGTATCAGAAAAAGTTGTAAAAATTATACAAAGCTATGTAAATATTGTAAACATGAGGACTTGGAAGAAATAAGTAAATGCCTTTGAAGATTAAGAAAGGATATTATTTTATATGCAAGCAAATAGGAAATTTATTTTTTCGATTGTAATGCCCATATATAATGTAGAAAAATATTTAGAAGAAGCACTTCTAAGTATTATTAATCAAACACTGCCTTTCATAAATAATATACAGTTAGTTCTTGTGAATGATGGCAGTACAGATAATTCTGATAATATTTGTAAAAAATATAAAGCGCTTTACCCTAACAATATCATATATATAGCAAAAGAAAATGAGGGGGTAAGCAGCGCAAGAAATGCAGGTCTTAAATTTGCCACAGGTAAATATATAAATTTTATGGACAGCGATGACTATTTTTCAAAAAATGCTCTTATAAAAGTTAAAGAATTCTTTGATAAACATAAAAATAAAACTGATGTTGTAGCCATAAATATAATCAACTTTGAAAAAGGTGAAGGTTCATGGATAAATAAGGATTATTTTAAAAATACACAATTAATAGATTTAAACATAGAAAGTAATTTTATGCAGACATCAGTATGTTCATCATTCATAAAAAATAAAATCGCCAAAAAATACAAATTTGATAATGAAATAAAACTTCATGAAGATAGTCATTATCTATATAGAATATTTTGCGGCAAGCCGTTCTGTGGGGTGATATCTGATAAAAATGAAGACGCTGTTTATTGGCATAGAGTTAGAGAAGATGGGACTTCAGCAACTCAAAATATAAAACATAAAACCAATATATTAAATACTACTAAAAAGGTATTTGCGGAATTAGTAAAATACTATATTAAAAAGCATAAAAAACTACCTGATTTTATACAAACATTTTTGATATTGGAATTCAATTATTATGTTATAAATAATATATTAAAATATGAATTTACTCCTATGGAAAAGAAAGAATTAGAGGAAAATATTAAGTACATCTTAGATAATATAAATAATAGAAATATATTACACCACTTTGTATTGTCAGAAGAGCAGAAAGAAAAAATAATTAAAGTCAAAGACAATACATTAGAATTATTTAATTCAGAAAGGAATAGTTGAAAAGTAAGAAATGAAGATAAATAAAAGAATAAGTATTAATAAAATTAAAGATTTTTTATTGTTTATTCCAAGAAAAATAGTAAGAAGGTTGTTACGAGGAGTCATAAATAGACTTGAATTGTTAGAGTCTAAAAGCATTGCTCAAAACGACTTTATGCATTCACTGGTTAATCAGACACTGGTTAATCAGAATGTAGGCGAAAAAGAACCTGATATTCAAAAAAAAGTGCAAGAAATACAATCAGAAATTACCGAGATTAAAGGCGAATTAAGTGGAGATGCGAATGTTAAGTATATAATATATTTTCATGGAGGTTCTAAAAACCATGGCTGTGAAGCATTGGCCAGAACAGTAATTAAATCAATTAAAGCTTCAAGGGAAGAAATACTGCTGCACAGTTTCAGAAGTAATGAAGATATTGAATATAATATGAATAAAATAGTTAAATATATACAAACCCCAAGAATCAAAGATGATTCAAAAAAAATTGTCTATGCTGGTAGCGCAATATTTAATGAAGAGGATATGGGCTTAACAGATGTTCTGCCTTTAATAGGCAAAAACGCAATTGCTATATCAATCGGTGGAGATAATTATTGTTATGGCAAATATGTTAATGATTTGCAATCAAGGTACAATGAAAAATTCCATGAAGAAAATATTAAAACAGCTTTAATAGGATGTAGTATAGAAAAAGAAGTTTTAGATGATTACAATGTCTTACAAGATTTAAATAAATACGATTTAATAGTTGCAAGGGAATCGATAACGTATAATAATTTGTTACAGGCAGGAATAAATAAAAACACATTTCTAATCCCAGATACAGCCTTTCTGCTTAATAAAGAGGAATTACCATTGCCAAATAATTTTATTATTAATAACACTATAGGACTTAATGTGAGCCCATTAGTACAAAATATAGATAATAAAGGTAATATCATATTTGAAAACTATAAGAAATTAATGGATTACATAATAAAAAACACCAAGTACAATGTTGCACTTATTCCGCATGTCTGTTGGGAAGGCTCCAACGATTTAGAAGCATTAACACCATTATATAATTTATATGTTGATACAGGCAGAGTATCCTTAATAAATGAATGTAATGCAGAGCAATTAAAAGGATTTATCAACAGATGCAGGGCATTTATAGGGGCAAGAACTCATGCCACAATTGCTGCATATAGCACATATGTGCCTACTATTGTACTTGGATATAGCGTAAAATCGAAAGGAATCGCTACTGATTTATTTGGTACTTATGATAAATATGTGGTATCTGTACAAGACTTAAAAGAGAATGATGAATTATTGAAAGCATATCTATGGTTAGAAGAAAATTATAATGAGATAAAACAAAAATTAGAAAATAAAATACCAGAATATATCAATTCAACAGAAGCAGATATATATAATTGCGTGGAAAAATTAAAAAAAGAAGGTAAAATTACTACACATTTGCCAAATAAAAAGGATTGTTCAGGCTGCACAGCGTGTGTTAACATATGTCCTAAAAATTGTATAATTATGGAGGAAGATGCGGAAGGTTTTAAATATCCAAAAATTAATTTTAAAGAATGCATTAAATGTAATGCTTGTTCTGATACTTGTCCCCAAAATAATAAATCGACATGCCATTATCATACTAATGCTCTTGCAGTAAAGAATAAAAATATGGAGTTAAAATTAAACAGCAGCAGTGGTGGAGTGTTTGGTCAGATCGCAAAATATGTATTAGATAATAATGGAGCGGTTTTTGGTGCTGTACATAATACAGATATGGAAGTAGAACATATAATGATAAATAAAAAAATAGACATAAGCAAAATGCAAGGAAGTAAATACGTACAAAGCGACCTTAAAAAAGTTTTTAGAGAGGTTAAACGCCTCTTAGATAAAAATATATTTGTATTGTTCACAGGAGTACCTTGCCAAATAAAAGGATTAAAAAGTTTTTTGGGGAAAAGAGAGGAAAATCTGATATGTATTGATGTTATTTGTCATGGCGTTCCGAGTCCGAAGGTATTTAGAAAATACATAGAAGAATTAGAGAAAAATAATAACAGTAAAGTAATTGATTTCAAATTTAGAAATAAAGACAACGGATGGCAAAATTTTTCTAATAAAATATCCTTTGAAAATGACAATGAAATGAGTGAATTGCATAGTGACAATGTTTATATGAAAGGATTTTTAAATAATTTATATCTACGACCAAGCTGCTATAGATGTACTGCAAATAATTTTACGAGCGGTAGCGATATCACACTTGGTGATTATTGGGGCATAAATGGAATTCATAATAATTTTAATGATGATAAAGGGTGCAGCTTAGTTTTATTAAATACAAATTTAGGAAAGGAAATTTTTGATAAAGTATCAAATGAATTTGAAATAATAGAAACTGATATTAACTATGCTATAAAATATAATCCATGTATTGTAAAAGCTGTTAATTCGCATAAAAACAGAGAAATCTTTTTTGAGGATATTGATAGTCAAGATATAGATATAATAAAAAATATTGAAAATAATTTAGATATATAAATGATAAATACTGAACTATTATAGAAAGGATTTAAATAAAATGGCAAAAATTGATTTACCAAAAGTATCAATAATAATACCCGTATATAATGGCGGGAAATATATGCGAGAAGCAATAGATAGTGCTATTTCTCAAACATATGAAAATCTGGAAGTAGTTGTTGTGAATGATGGAAGCACTGATGATGGTGAAACAGATAAAATTGCTAAGTCATACGGAAACAAAATAAAATATTTTGCTAAAAAAAATGGTGGTGTTTCCACAGCACTTAATGTAGCTATAAATAATTCAACAGGAAAATACATTTCTTGGCTTAGTCATGATGATGTTTATTACCATGATAAAATAGAAAAACAAATTGAACATTTGGCAAGCTTAGATGATACAGATAATATCATCTTATTCGGAGATTATGATTTAATTGATGAAAAATCTAAATTAATCGCCAAAGCTATTAAACCTCATGAAGAAATAGAAGAAAAACCAGAATATGCATTACTTAGAGGACATATTAATGGAATTACATTATTAATACCTAAAAAAGCGTTTGATACTTGTGGGTTGTTTGATGAGAAGTTAAGGTGTACTCAAGATTATGAATTGTGGCAAAGAATGAGTAAAAAATATAGATTTGTCCATATGGCAGGGATATACTCGAAATCAAGACAACATTCGCAGCAAGTATCTGTTACAAATCCAAAAGTTATTACAGAAGGCGATAAGTTCTGGACTGATTTGTTGGAAGATATAACAGATGAATCGAAAATAGGATTAGAGGGAAGTGTATACAAGTATTATAAAGAGATGTCCAAGTTTTTATTAGACACACCATATGATAAAACACGACAATTCTGTGAGAAAAAAATTGAAAAGTTAGAGAAGGAAGCAAATAATAACGTTAACAATATTAAAGTTAGTGTAATTATTCCTTTTTATAATAGAAAAAACATAGTAATAAATGCAATAAAATCCGTAACAGAACAAACTCATAAAAATTTGGAAATAATAGTTATAAATGATGGTTCTAAAGAAGATATTTCATCTGTAAAAGAATATATAAAGGCTAATAGCAAAATTACATATATTGATTTAGAAACTAATAAGGGGGTAGCCAATGCAAGGAATATAGGAATTGAGAAATCTACAGGTAAATATATAGCATTTTTAGATTCAGATGATTTATTTAAAGAAAATAAAATAAAAGATCAGGTAATTCAAATGGAATTAAACAATTCAGCGGTAAGTCATACCTCATATTTAAGAAAAGGGCTTGATACTACAATAATAATGCATAGTGGTATATTAAACGGTAAAGCAATTCCTAGAATAATATATAGCTGTGGTATTGCTACTCCAACAGTTATGATAAGAAAAGACATTTTGAATGACAGCAAATATAGATTTAATACAGATTTAACTATAGGAGAGGATACATGTTTTTGGTTAGAATTGTTACGTAATAATGATATATTAGGAATAGATGAGCCTTGGACAATTGTTAATGTAAATAATGAAAGTGCAGCATATAACAATAGCAAGCAAATTCTAGGAATAAAGGCAATTATAAAATATATTATGAATGATAAAGATTATATTAAGTATGATTATGAAATTTCTCTATTGTTTAAAATATTTATTGACCTATTAACTATAAAAAAAGATATCAAGAGTAACGATGAAGAAATAGTAATATATCCCCCTATAGGATATTGTCCTAATTGTATAGATATGTTAAATAGCAGATCTTGGAAAATTACTAAACCCCTTAGAAGATGTGGGGATTTTATAAGATATCTGAAAAAACACGGGCTAATTAAAACTCTAAAAAAAATATTTTTTAAAATAAGATGGAAAATTACTGGTAGAAAATAATCAAAGAAAGCGAGAAGCATACATGCTTTTAATTATAATAGTAGTTTTAATTATGGCTACAGCTGCTGGTTGCTATTTTAAAAAAGAAACCGTCGAATGTCTGCCGCTTTCGGTATTTGGGATAACATTTATATTATATGTGTTTGGGATAATACAATTGTTAGTAGTAGGTCTATATCTAGTTTATTTATTAATAGCACTTTGCACCATATATATAGCTTATAGGATTGTTAGTAAGAAAACAAAACTAGCAGATGTAATATCAATAGGACTATTAGGATTTATTGCAGTATCGCTTCTCTCATATGTATTGTTACGAGGAACTAAAATAGTATGCTTTGATGAATTTACGGTATGGGGACTTTTCACAAAGTCTATGTTTGAATCAAACAAATTATATATCTATACAGAATATCCAATGATAGTGAAAAATTATCAAGCTGCTACAGCTATATTTCAATTTTTTATTGAAAAAGTAAATGGTGTATTTTTAGAAGATTTATTGCCATGGGCAAATACCTTTGTATATTTTGCAATGGCCGCTATAATATTGGCTAAATTTAAAGTTAAGAATATAATGAGCGTTGTTCTAAGAACTTTTCTAATATTGCTATTGCCTTTAGCCATAGAGTTGTGGCCTATGGTATATTATACAATATTAGTTGATATTACATTGGGTTTAGTATTTGGATATGGAATATATTATTATTACAAAGAAACAAACAGCACCTTTAAATTTATAAATTTATCACTTATTATCTTCTTTTTAACATGTAGTAAAGGAAACGGTCTCATATTAAGTATAATTATGCTTGGAATTATATACTTTGATTTGCTTGTATTTAATAAAATAGAATTAAAACAAATGCTAGTTAAACTAGATAAATTACCATCCAAAGCAGATAAATGGTTTAAAAGAATTAATTACAAAAGCTTAATAACTATTGCACTCCCAATAATATCTTGTAGTTTTACATTTTTATCATGGGTTATATGCATTAAACTTTTTAAAGTAACATTTTATGGCGGTATTGGAACAATGCTGCAAAATATATTTACTATAAGTTTTTGGCAAAATTGCAAACAATATATTCTAATAGTATACAATTCGTTAGTACAGTATCGCTATTTTATATTAGTATTTTGTATACTTATATATGGTCTAATAATTGGTAAAGTTTCCATTATTAAAAAGAAGTATAATATAAAAAGATTAATAATAGGAACTTGTATATATATAATTTGTATTGCAGGTTATTGTTTGTTTTTATTCTTGGTTTGTAATACAATGCCATCTTTAGAAACAGTTCAAGAAGCCCTGCCCAGATATTTGCTTACGGTTGTTGCAGCAAATATATTATTAATAATATTCTTATTACTGGATTTCGCAAAAAAAGAAAATATTGTGGGAATAGCAGCAGTATTCATAGCAATATTATTAGTTACTACGGGAGCCTATAACCAGTTTAAACGGTTTCATAAATAAATCATATAACAAAGATTATATAGAATATAGGGAGAAATTCGAAGGGGTTGAAAATGCCACAAAAATGATGAATGCAGATACAGACATGTTGTATTACGTCGGTATAAATAAAGTGGATCCATATATCGCAAATTTTAATATATTTCCTATAGCAATATCATATTTTCCAGCATGGGATGAAAAAAACATGTCAAAAGACCAGTATGTTGATTATTTAAAAACAAAACCCTATATTAGTTTATATCCTTTAAGTACTAATATAGAATTACAAGCTGCCTCTAATAAAAATAAAGGGAAAGTATATTTGTATATTTATACTTTTGATGAAGAATTTAAAGAAAAATATGGTTTTCTTTTTGAAAATGGAATAGAAGAAGACACAACATATTTAATGTACATAAAAAATGGAACAGTTCAATTTATTGAGCAGGCAATTTAAGATTTATGGAGTGAGATATGGCTATTAGTTTAGGAGTATTTATACAATTATTATTCTTGTTTTTATCTTTTATTTCTGCTGCTGTTTTGCTTGTTACTAAATTTAAGAAAAAGTTTGAAGATGGAATCGTAATCGCCCCATTAGCTTTGATACTTGTTTTATACATATTTTCCTTATTTGGATTACTAAAAATAGGCTTATACATATGTTGCTTATTATTGCTTATTTGTTATGTAATATCTATATACTCTTTTATAACTAGCAATGAAAAAGTAAAAATACTAAAGAATTTCTTTACTCCTACAGCAATAATTTTCTTCGTTGGTACATTTATTGTACTTATTTTATGTAAAAATAATTTAGTGCTATGGTGGGATGAACTTAGATTGTGGGGAGTCCAACCCAAAATAATGTATTATACGAATATGCTCCCATATTGTTCTAAAGATTTGTTATGGTTTGGTGCAGCAACATATCCCCCTGGAATAGCACTATTACAGTATTTTGGCTTGAAATTTTCTGGGATTTTTAATGAACCCATTTTATATATTGTATATTATTGGTTTGTAATGTGCTTACTCGTACCTATCTTCTCAAAAATTAGAAGGAATAAAATAATAACAACAACAATAGGTGTATTTGTGATTTTATTATTACCATATCTGTTCTATAATACTGCCTCCACATCAGAGGGGGTTGCTTATTTCGACTTGCTTATAGATATTCTTATGGGGGCACTATTTGGATATACATTATATTCCGTTTATTCGTATAAAGGAATTAACAAACAAAGTATATTTGTATTTTCGTTATCATTATTTGTATTAACAATTTTGAAACAGCTCGGAGTGTTTTTTGCTCTAGTCGCTTTAGGGCTATTTATATTAGATAAATTGTTTTTAAAAAATAAATTTACATTTCGAGGAATGAAAAAGAAAATCCTATATTTACTTATTCCTATATTCGCAATTCTATTTGGAATGCTGAGCTGGCAGCTATTTACAATGTCTCCAAGTTCTGAAGCAACAAATGAATTAAGTAAGAGTTCTATTATAGACAATTTAATAAATCACAGACCAGATTATGCTGCAGAAACATTGTCGCATTTCGTAGAGTTCAACTTAAAAACCCCTTACGTAGCTGGATTCTTGTCATTAGCACAGTTTATGGTTTTCTTTATAGTTATAATTTTCTTATTAAGCAAAGCAAAGAAACAAGCAAATGGAGGACTGCTAATATATAACATATTCTTATGTCTAGGGCTCGTTGCATATCTTTTGGTACTTTTGTATTGCTATCTTTATGTATTTACTCCTGGAGAAGCTGAAAATTTAGCTTCCGTGCAAAGATATTCCAACTCATTTCTACTAGGGATGGGAATTGCTTTAGTCTACTTCATCAACGATTATTTTCAGTCAGAAACAAATGATAAAAACAAATTTGGTAAAATACTAATTCCAATAATTATATTATTATTCATGTCATGCTCTTTTATATATTCAGATTATAATCTTATAGATGACTTCGTTAGGAACAACTCAAATACTATATTAAGAGCTGGATATTGGGAAGATCATGAAATTAGCAACCAATATGTAAATGATATTAGCGAGAATTTAAAAACAAATAGCTATGAAAAAGTAGGTTTGCTATATGACCAGGGAATGGTACATCCTGATAATTATTCTTTTGTTACATTAATACATTCAGAGACCTATTTTGATTTATTAGATAAAAAAATTAATATAGTACCTGGATTTTATGGAGATGGCTTTTTGTTTTATGATAGCAATGCTTCCCGGAGAAGAGAACGTAGATAGGTGGAAAAAGATATTATCAATTTATGATTGTAAATATTTTTACATTATACTTCCTTTACCAAAGGAATTTCAAGAAAATTGGTCTAAAGTTTTTGATTATACGGGGGGAATTATGGAAAACAATGTTCTGTATAAAATCAACAATATGGATGGCGATAGAATAGTAATTTCTAATATGGAAAGTGAAAGTAATTAACCAGAGAAAATATCGTTAATAAAAAAATTTCAATATTAAAGGAAAAAATAAATGATATCCAAAGTGCAAATAATTTTGAAAAATAAATATAGTAACAATTTTATATGGAATGCTATAGGAAGTACATTTAATTCGTTTAATTCATTATTCCTTTTAATAGTTATCACTAGGATAAATGGATTGTCAGATGCGGGTATTTTTTCTTATGCTTTTGCTATGTCCGTAATATTTTATGTTATAGCAGTATACGCAGGAAGAACGTTTCAGGTAACTGAATCGAATAAAAGTATATCAGATAAGGACTATATAATACATCGAGCAATAACATGTTCTATTATGTTAATAGTAAGCTTAATTTTTGTTATAGTAAATAAATACAATATTTATAAATCAACAATATTTATGCTGGTATGCTTGTTCAGGTGTATAGAGGCTTTTAGTGATGTGTTCCATGGGATATTACAAAAAAACAATAAATTAAATATTGTTCGGAAAATCATTATTTATAAAAGCTATAATTGGACTTATAATGTTTTTGATAATAAACATTATAACTCGAAATCTAATACTGTCGTGTCTATCCATATGCATTGTTAATATTGCAGCATTTTTATTATATGACGTAGTAAAAGTTATGAAAATAGAAAATAGAACTAAGATATTACATAGTAAAAATATTTCTAGAATATTCAAATTAGGCTTATTCACATTCCTATTTATGTTAGTTTCATTATATGTAGTGAATGCTCCAAGATATGCAATTGATCAAATTTTAACATCAGAAAAACAGGCGATTTTCGGAATTATCGCTATGCCTTCGACAATTATGATATTATTAGGGAATTTTTTAGTACAACCTTTTTTAACAAGACTTTTAGATAGATATTCAAATAAAGATAAAAAGAGCTTTCTAAAAATAATAACTGGATTAATATCAGTGATAATTATTTGCAGTATAATTATATTAACTATTGCATACTTCATTGGTATTTTAGTTTTGGAATTTATTTATGGAACAGATTTAAGTGCTGAGTTAAATAACTTATTAATTATTATCTGCGGAGCAACCCTTTATACAATAACACTTATAATATCAAATATACTTATAATGATGCGAAAAACAGGTATACAATTAATAATATATTTAATCACAGCAGTTTTTGCCTTTTTTATATCAAGAATATTAGTAACTATATATGGCTTGAATGGAGGAGTACTTTTTTATTTCGTAACTATGACAATACAATTCTTTTTATTTATAATTGTATTTATAACATCTATTAATTTAGATAAAAAGTTAACATTGTGTGAGGAGGCAAATAATGAGTAGTTCTAAATATTGCATTTTTATAGGGAATCCCCTTCCAGAACTTTTTTTAGTGAATACGGTGAACAAGAATTTTGCGATTGGAGATAATATTGCTCAAAATGAACTAATAGATGGATTATATAATGAATATAAAGAGAACTTATCAGTAATTACTATAGCAGCAAATTTCAATAATCCTAAAGTATTAAATAAAAAAACTAAAAAGCAAAACATAAAACTAGATTGTGGTGTTAGCGCTGTTGCTGTGGGAAATCTTAATTATAGTAGAATATTATATTTTTTATCACTTATGATAACATATACAATTGCATTATATAAGATAATGCATTCCATGAAAAAGAAGGACAGAAACTCTAAATTCTTAGTTGTATCGAATGCAACTTTTGCTTGGGTCACTCTTCCAGTTTGTTTTGCAAAGATATTCTACAAGATATGTTATATCCCCTTTTTAATAGGAAGTGTTGAGTTGCCAGAGTTAACAGGAATATCCGGCATAATATCAAAACTTTCAAAAATTATGTTGAAAATATCAGATGGAACGATATCATATGTAGAGGCCTCTTCGAAAGATTACACTAAAAAACCATATGTAACCATTTTATATAGTTTAAAGAAAGAAAAGATACAATTATCAGAAGAATATATAAATACAAAAAAAGAAAATGATAAATTTACGATTTGCTATACTGGTACACTAAGTAAAGTAAATGGTATAGATAAGTTAATGACTCTTATAAAAAAAACAAAAGGAAAATACAGATGGATTATTTGTGGAACTGGAGAATATAAGGAAGATTTTCAAAACCTAAGCGAAGATAAATTGTTAGATATGAAATATATGGGAATTATGGATAACAAAGAGGTAATTAAGTTACAGAACAACTCGGATTTATTAATTTTATTTAGGAGTGTTGAGACAAATATATATAAGTATTATTCAAAGTATGCTGCATCAGGAAAATTAGTAGAATATTTATTATCTGGAACACCAATTATAACAAATAATGTAGAATCAATTTCTAAAGAGATTAAACCTTACTTGAATTTTGTAGACTACCAAAATATTAATGCAGTTATAGAGAGAATAGAAAACATAAAAAATGAATATAAAAGATTTGAAGATACAGCAGACAAAGGTAGAGAATATGTTAAAATATATGCAAATACAAAATATCAAAATAAAAAAATAATAGATTTTTTAGAAAATACATATAACAAAAAATACAAACTATAAGTGGAGAGTTTCAATGAAAGTTTTAGTAGTCTGTCAGCACTTTTATCCAGAAGAATTTAGGATTAATGATATCTGTTTTGAATTAGTTAAAAGAGGCCATAATGCGACAGTTCTTACAGGGCTTCCTAATTATCCGGTTGGAAAAGTGTATAAAGAATATAAATGGTTTAGGAATAGAAAACAGAATATAAAAGGCATAAAAATAAGACGTTCATTTTTAATTGGACGAGGATCATCTACCCTAATGATGGGAATTAACT
>Ga0123357_10007895_pt1 | contig 13227 bp, 7 predicted proteins | sample TergutEmb28metaG_FD_89873 | JGI IMG/M metagenome (GOLD analysis project Ga0123357, IMG submission 89873) | Embiratermes neotenicus P4 segment gut microbial communities from Petit-Saut dam, French Guiana - Emb289 P4 | ecosystem: Host-associated > Arthropoda: Insects > Digestive system > Gut ...
AAGTGCTTAAGGACAATGTAATTTAATTTATATATCTCTCGTAAGACAATCTGACGATGGCCTATAAAGGCCGAAACATGTAGTTGCTCTACACAGTCAATAAATACACCTATATTGACACAGTTGTGTTTGACTACAAGCCAACCTAAAAAAAAACACAGTACAGCCTGTGACTAAATTACACCAGTTTTGCTGGCATAAGTAATAATTACCCTGTGGATAATTAACGCTGATTCTAGTCTATGTAATTTGCATTTACTTCTTCACCTGATGTTTGTTACATTTTCTTTATAGAAGAAATCTCCAGTAAAATGCATGTATCCTGTTTCTGTATTACAGTATTTGAAATCCTCTTAGAAGTAACAGCAGGGAAGTCTTGGAAAGAAGCATTTATGCATGTTCTGCCACCCAGAAAAGGAGCTGTTGAGAAGGCTGAAGGAGATGAGATTCTTGGTAAACACAAAGTTGAGGAAGAAGACAGCACATCTCAGACACAGCTGCAGAGCAATATAGACCCACTATGAGTCTGTCATCATTCTGACCATCTTGAGCATATGTGCTGTATTCTTTGCATTTATGAAATATATACCGTTGCAAATTGTTACCTATTTTGTCCATCTGTTCTCCTTCATCTCCCTTAAACAATTTGGTATGTCTTTAAGCCATCTTAATTACAGGGGCTTAAAGTATTTGTTATTGTTTTCTTTAAAGTTTCATACCCACATTTTCTGTCTGACATGGCATCAATAAAGATAATGCAGTCAATGCAGCTTACTATTCATAATTTAACCGCTGCCTTTTCATACATTTACACCTGATGACAACTCCCATGGCTGAAAATAACACAGCATTTTGTATAAAAACAAATATCGCTTTTATAATAAAAATTGTTGTGTTGATTGCATTATCCTTGTTATCTAATGTACAAACCACAATAGGATGTCTTCTATTAACTTTTGTCAGCCAAATGTGACACCTGTGTCCCGTTCAGTGTAAATCTTCATATATGAAAGGTATAACACCATCCAGTGCAGGTGCAAGCATGGGTATTTGAAAAGAAAAATAATTCTGGCCATCAGTATGAGCATTGACATTTAAAGGCCAGATAATAAAGGTTAAGATAACATGTCATCAGTTTGCTTAAAGTCAGTAAGTTCTATATACAAAAGGATACCATGTTCAGTTTGATATGAAACATTGCCGTTGGGGTAGGGAAAACAATATCTATAAATATTCACAATCACAACCAACTCACTTGTAAATAGTTTTATTTATATGACAACTAGTTTTGACCCTAAACTTGGTTCATTATCAGGCCATAATAAAAAAAAAATTGAAACAGTTTTTTAAATAAAACAAAAACTTTTTAAAATGTCCTTAGGCTTTTTTGGAACTGTATTTACTTATATATTTTACATACAATTTTCATGTATTGTTTTATGTAAAAGGAGGAGAACTCCAACATATGCTTTTAGTTTATATACAGGGTGTCCCAGGAGGAAAGGTCAATATTCTGGGAGTTCATAGTATCGGTCATTCTAAGCAAAAATGTTTATATTAACATGTGTCCTATTCCGAATGGTTTCCGAGATAGAGCTATTTGACCCTAGATGAATTGCTTGTTAACATACTGGATGTTATCGCCTGCATAAAGAGACGTCAAGACACACTCAGACGAACAACATGCCATGTCTTCACGTGAGTTGCAAAGTGCATTGATGTTGACGGAATTTTCCAACATATATTATAAACTGTACCAACTCTGTCACTTGAACAATAAATACCAGTATTAGAAACAGTACGTACACGTAATTTCTCTTTCTTATCAACAATTTTGCGGTTGTACATTCAAATAGCTCTATCTCGGAAACCGTTCAGAATAGGACACGTGTTCACATAAACATTTTTGCTTAGAATGACCTATACTGTGACCTCCCAGAATATTGACCTTTCCTCCTGGGACACCCAGTGTATGTTTCCTCTGTTATGGCAAGATGATGACCTGAGTTTAGGGTTGAAACTAATCACCATATATATAAAACTATTTACAAGTGAATTGGTTGTGATTGTGAATATTTATACATACTGGATACCATGCTCATTACTAGTCTCAGTGCAAACAAGTTGTTACTGTCTAGCCATATCTGTACCATAGCAAAACACAGCTGGTTTGACCTGACATGACACAGCCATCTCCCTGGTCTGTCCCTGTACCTGGAATGTTTAAAAAACTGTTTCAGAACCACTAAATGTAACATTTAGTGATTTGTTTTATAGTGCCACCTATGCTACTGTTACCAGTTGAAACCATTTTTGGTAAAGGCTTGCATTCTGTACAGTCCCCAGAGGCATTCTGCTGCATAGCATTTAGTCCATTATTGTACATACCCCTAGATAATGTAAAACAAGAAAGGCCTCCATAAAGACCAACGGCCACAATACGTTGAGCACATCACTATCCCAGTGAAATATGATTGGTTGCAAATGAAAATTCTTGTAGTGGGGGGGGGAAATTCTGTGTTGACTGACTGATAACCACTTATGTTGCAAGAAGTGTTTCAAAATGCTTGTAAGCAAGCTTTTGGACTTCAGCTTCTGCACCTGTGTTAGCCCTAACTCTCCAATTTTCAAAAAACATTTCTGATTACATCCTAGTTGGTTTGTAATTAATGTTAAAAACACAACATACCTTCATTTGGACATGTTTTAGTAGATTTTTGGCACAGTACTCCAAATCTGCCAAAACTCCTTATCCAAAAATTCCAAAGCACTGGATAAATGATCACATTCCTGTAACATGTTCCATATGGCTTTCTGAACTCCCTGACAGAAACAGATGCAACATGATAAGATGATGCAATTTTAACATCTTACAATCTTAAGATGACAAGAGACACTGCAAGTAAACCAAACATAGGTAGGTAGCAAGTATGTAGCTACACTGAACTTATGCAGGGACCAACAATTTCCATCTTTGTCAGAACATCTCTTCTGACTGACCAATGGGGAAATTATTTTAAATTTCTCAGATATGACCACCTAATCACCCGCAGGTAAATGATTAAATTGGGGCTGAATTTCATACTGTATTTAATTTCTGGAAGGCTTTATGTGAAGGATATGCCAGATACTAAAAGAGACGCTAGGTACCTCACCTAGTGTCAACACATACAGGCTCTATAGTGACTTTTGCAGCATTCACTAAATAGATATGAACTTTGTAGCAGTGACTAATTTTGAGTCCATTGGTGATAACAGCAAAGTTTACATTACATCTTAATCAGTTACCAGTTTACGCGTGAAAGAAGCACATCCCATGGCTTTGACAGCTAACATGTGAAAGACATACTCACCTTGAACTTGCCTACAAATGCAGTACACCCAAGTCATGCTTCACATATCCAAACGTTCACTCTATGGGCTGTCATCAATTCCTGGATACACATCATCGTCACCATGTTCTGAGCTGCAATATTCAGCTTGTTGCTTATTTCTACTGAATGCTGCATTACACATGCCACCAACAGACATGCAATTGTATGGATTATTTGGGTCCACACCCATTATTGAAATATCCACACACATACTTTTCCTCAGGTAAAGCATTCAGTTACTTCTTTCTTACCTTGTAAGCTGTGTTGCTTCAGCTCTTTCTTCACTAATTTGATCAATGAATGTATTCATGACAGCCTCCCAAATTGTAATCAGTTCCATTAGCTTGATTTGACTGCCTAAGTGATTTAGCACTTCTTCATGATTTACAGGGTAAACTCACCCCTTATGAAAGCAAATTTTTGGTGATCAAGGCCTGTATCTTCTGGTATTTCAATTAATCCCATTAGTTAACTGTGGAAATCAATGTTTTGGCACAAAAGTCTCACTTGCATTAAACGTCCCCTCCCTTTCATCACATATTGTCCTCAAAGCCTTTTCATTGCATGAAAATATTGGCATCTTCCATGCAAAAACTTTCAAAACCTGCAAAGACACAACTACACTAAACTGCATCTGTGGCAGGGACTGTATGGGTTACAATTACCAACTGTTGACTCTTCAGGGCAGCACTACCTCATGCCGTGATCAAGGATTAGCATTCTTGAAGGTACAGTGTACAGCTCTCGTCCGTGGCATTTCTCTACCTATGGAGTGATTAGACACAAACTCACCGAGTTCAAAATAAAATTTGTATCCACTAAACATAGAGCATACCCAGTTTATGGTAAACTGTTTTACATGCTGATGTTATCAGGCCCATGCCGTACCCCCCACCAACTCTCTAATACGTGGGGCTATCTTTTCACCTGCCTAGCTTTGATGATCCTGGCATGAGCTTACACTCCTGCAAAGCTGTCCAGGAAATGAAGGCACCCAGAGCTTCTGAGGTGGAAGTATCAGCCCAGGCTGGAACTACTTCCAGTCTCCTCCAGAGCAACAATGGACCCTAATGCAAGTCTGCCAGTTAGAACCTATTACAGGAAGTTTCACAAACAAAGCATCAACAAGACTTGCAGTTAAAAATGCTGTCAAGAATCTGTACATTAGTTTAGCAGATGGATGCCCAAAAAACCCACCAAAAAGAATTTGCAGAAGCTGTTAAAGAGAACTTTAGGAAATCCAGAATGACCATGCCTGTACAGAGCTACCATCATCAGTGGTTCTCAAAGTGTGGTATTCAGATCCTTGGGGTCTGCAAGACAACTTTTGTCTTCCTGTTGTACCACAGAAGGAAAAACACTGTGTTAATATCTTTTATACTTGACAAAACCTATTTATCTGGAATTATGGTTCTCAAGTAAAATGATCACGATAAGTAAACAGAGAGTTATTATCTCCTGACTACTTTTAATAACCTTCCTGCTATGAGAACAATAATATCTGCAGTTATGTTTTTACATTAATTTAATAAAGTACGAGTTTAGGCATGTTTCTTGTCTGTAATTATTCAAACTTTAAATGCTACTATGAGTTATACCTTAGGGATCCATGAGTGGAGACAATTTTGTGTAGAGAAGGCTGCAATAACAAAAAGTTTGAGAATCAACATCTAAATGATGGCTCCTGCATGGGCTCCCGGACAACTATAGATTCTGCATAGATGTGACAATGCAGCCTGCCAGATAAGGTAAAAATTAAAGCTTTCCTGCATTTAAGCAGAATGCCATGAAAACATATGGAAAGGGGGTAAAGATCCACGCATTAATCTCAGCACTATGTGGGAGTCGTCAGCGTCATGCACCAGCCATTTTGCCCCTGTTAAACGGCCCCCAGTACCCACTGTATGGGATACTGGGTGGGCCACAGAACCAATGTCAATGCTGTAGAGAAGAGAAAAATCTCATTTGTCCACCCTGTTCCTCAGTCATCCAGCCCACAATCTAGTCACTAGTTGGACTCAGCTGCCAGATAAAGCACAATACAGCCTAATAATACAGCTACAAATCACAGGCTGTCAAACAAAACCTACAGCCAATTGTGTGCCTATGAAATGACACACCAGTTACAGAATGCATGTACACAACTGCAGACATATGGTTACAGACAGCCTGCTATAAAAAACCAACCATATACAACTTGTTACAATGAAAATGACTGCCATTTTTCCACAAAGAATCTACCAATTGCTACAAGCTGCACAATGAAATATGCAGAATAGATACAATACTTCCAGATCAACTCACAGAGAAAGAGCATGCATGCTTAATGAAGGTAGAAAGTTGGTCTGTATCAGGGACAATACCCACAATAGCTGCAGCCCTCAGAAATTTTGAGAAAAATTTAACTAAACATTTGAATAAAAGTTGTCCTTAGGACAAACATTCTTTAAAAGACTATGAAAGGAATCATTTTAAATTCAAATACTTGCAACAGCCTCTAAAAGCCCTGAGGAGAACGGTAGAGTGAGTGGGCTGTGGCCTACACAGACATTCTACATTAAGTCAGCACAACTAAGATAAGTGGTGGGAGAGACGGTGAGCAAGTTGGCCAGGCTGCATGCAGTACAGCCCAGACAGGATTTCAAGGAGGACTTCCTGTATCTGTTATCTCTTCTGATGTTTCAATTGGCAGCACTTTGACAACCGTTTGTACTTAGCTGTTTTCAAAGCAATATCTGTAAATGTTTTAAATTTACTAGTTACAATTTTAAAATAAAAACAAACAATAACACCATAAAGTATTTACAGTGCATCAATTTTTCACAATTCACTCTTGCCGAGAAGACTGAGATTAAGAACTTCGGTTGATTGACTGATTTATTACAATTTGGTTCGGGACCTAACGGTCCTGATGCACCTAGGTCTTAATTAACGGGTCCTTTGTCCCCCATATCAATTTATGGGAGCCTTGTTACTTTGATAAAGTTCCAGATGTCCCCCAGACTTATACTCTAGATGTCCTCTGGCTCCAAAAAGAAGGGGCCCAGATATCCATGTTTGAGTGAAGCCAGAGCTTCACACTCACAAAGAATGTGGGTTGAGGTTTCTTCCTGTGCTCCACACCTCCTACACAGTGGACACTGTTCAGCAGGCCTAGTAGGTGAAGGTGTCTCCTCAGGGTACTATGTCCAGTAAGAATGCCTATAACAGCCCTGGATTGAGTCCGATTAAAGGACAGAAACCTAGCCTTGGCACCCAGACAAGTTCCCGAAATTAGTTCTCGAGCCTGTCTTTAGGTGTTGTTGAGACCTATGAACTTTGGTGGTGCAACCTGATTTAGTTATTTCTCAGTCATGTTCAAGCAGAAAACAAACTTATGTTAACAAATTTAATCCTGCTATATAAGCTAAACAAAAGTGACTGAGTGGCTATGCTGAATGAAATGCTAGGTTATACACTTCTGATAAATCATAAAATAATCCCCGCCCCACTCCCAATGTCACCAAGTCCCATGAGCTGCCACTGGTCTGAGTAGTTTGCCAGGAGTGGTGAACACTTTACACAGGACAAATCAGGATAGAGAACAGGAGAATGACAGTGCATGTGGGAACCAGTTTTCTACACACCACCCATCCACATCGGTAGCTTGGCAGGTACATAGGTATGAAGACAAGTGCGCAGGCATCTCTGTGCTCACATGAGCAACAGCGAGCAACTGACAGACATGTGCTCTGAAGCAGCACACTGACAATGTTCTAACTTTCCATGTACTTTGCAGTATGGTAGCACTAATTGTCTGTGAATTGCTGCTTCCCTTTCATTACACTTACCCACCACAAAAATGAAAAGGTGAAAAAGTTATCACATGAATTTGTGCAACTATCCACTAGCAGCAACTGCTAATATTAATTACAATCACTGAAAAGTAGGCTGTTAGACACATTACAATGTATATACTCCAATAACTATACCTGTTACAGAGTACACACTTCAATATTTTCCCTGCCCTTTCTAATTGGCCTAACTTATCACTTGGTAAGGATGTAGGTTTCTATAAGAAAATCAATTAACCCTCCCATCTTGCAACCACCATTTCAGAACAACAAAATTTGAAATGAAAGTGCATTTCTGATGTATTTCACCTTTTAAAGTACAAGCAGTACACAGGCACTTTTATATCTATGTATTCCCAACAACAGTCAGAGATTGGCCTCATTACCTCTAACAAATTAGTAACAATACTGGGAGAAACAAAACCCTGTTTAGTATTAACAGACACCAGCACACAGAAACTTCATAAATTACAAAAAAAACATGGTGTCCTCAACACATTCAACCTCCCAAGATTGCTAAACAATACTTCGACATGAAATACTGAAGTAACAAATGTTCACAAACATTCATACATAGGCCATACAGTCTGTGACTCTATGGCTGATGTACCCCATTTTGCTAGGCCTGCCACAAGTCAGTCTGGTTGACACAAATAGGTTGAGGTTGTCTATAATTTATATACATGTGCCAAGGCATGGTACAAAATATGCATAATATTTCTTAATAATGTAGGCACAGATTTCCCTCATATCATTCATTTAAACTGTCTACCTCTTCTATTATAGCAGAATGAAGTAAAAGTAAAAGGGTAGTGACCCTTCTAGCATCAAAAACTGTCAATGAATATTATGATAACTGGGAGGGAGGGGGGTAGTGGCTGAACCACCATTTTAAATTCGATGGGCAAAGGTACAATAAAAACTGACTGGTACAATATTAAATAAATTAAAATCCACAAAGGAAATACCGAACAGTGTTATAATTAAGCTTGGTTTTCAGTCCAGTGATAAAACATCATTTCCCTGCTAGTCTAAATGTTCTTAATACACAAAAGCAATGGTCATACCCATCCATTCACCCACTGGCACCAAATAGCACCAGTCAAACAGCAAGGCAAGGTAACTGTTTCTTGAAATCAGTTCAGATAATATGATGAATAGTAGTATGCACTGATTGTGTCTTTGGCATTGCAGTTATGAAAACAACCCTAAAACACTGCCATGCAAGTTTTGTTTTTTAAATTCATTCCACACTGGATGTTCCTGTTACTTATCATGTTCAACCTCAACATCTTCACTTTGTATTTAATAATCACGTAACCAACTCAACTGCAAATTGTGCCCCCACAATATAACTTACATGAATCAGCCACAAAAACCCATTTGCTGTCTTGCAGTGAGTTCCACATTCATAGTGTCCCAGGAGGCATTTCACCTCCTGAGGTCCAATTTCTTTATCACATGTAGACCCACCAGGTACAATAACTTTTCCAGAAAAAAATCATGGCAGCAGTTCACATATGATTAGTCAAAAAAAAAAAAAATCTATCTCCTACAGGTTTGTATAGGTCAATGTCAAATATAAAAATTTACACTGCTTCTGATTATTACATACTCTAACAAATTACCTTTTTATTAGATTTTTAACAGACTGATAATAAAGCTAAATATCACTCACCACTGGTCACTTTTCATCCATGGCAACCAGGCACGTATATTTCTGGAGCACCGTGAGTGTGTGGGTGTGTGTGTGTCTGCACACGTGCGTGTCTGTGTGTGCACGCATGTGTACATCAACAGTATGAATTCAACTGACAATACAAATAATCTGCAGACCAAGTAAGGTGGATGACAATGTCAAGGTGCCAAATTCCAACACGTATTTTCTGTGAAGAGCATGAATCCATATCAAGCAAAGGGCACTTGTTACTGTCAGGGAACCAAATGACCCACAAGACTTTGTGTCAACATCCATTCAATGCAACAGAACTTATTCAAATTGCGTATGATAAGAAATACTTCTCACATGGCCACTAAGTATACAACAAGCTACCTGTTTTTCTGAGACACAGCACAATTTTTATAATCTGACATAAACATTTCTTCCTATTCATAAAGATGCTTGCATAAAAGTCCTAAATGAAACCCCCCTCTAAAAGGCACACAGCCTTCAACCATACCCATCCAGGTGCTGCACACAAGCACATGAACATTTCACACTTTCCAAGTTACATTCAATAGTGAATATTTTCTGAACATTGTGTTTCAACTGCTGTGAAATAACCAGGATAATGCTACATTCCTCCACAGTGAATTATTCTGTTTTCTCATCCTGTCACTGTACACCCCATCAATGATGTCCCCACTTACAATAAAAATAATAAAATATTCATCACAGGAAAACAGCAATCACAAGAGTACCTACTCCTCACACATACAAGACACTATGAGTGTTTCAGTTTTCATCTCATATACCAAGAGCAGCAGCATATCACAGAAGTTAAAAATAAAAACATTATCTAAAACAATGAATTCCAAACAACATAAGTATGTTCAAATTTATGTTGGGTCAAACTGTGCTAATGTATCATTAGCATATACAGAGCGTATGATTAATCCAATCTGTAAGCACATGGATACACCAGCTCAGTTATACTGGGCATGTTAGCCAAGTGTTACACTTTCAACTACAATGCAACACAAAACTCTCACACAGCTGAGTGTTATGTCTCATACATGGGTTATGGCATGAAATTTTTCTGTTAAGCAAAAAATTCATTTGCTATACATCTGCAAATTACGTGTGTGAAGCAAGAAATGTTGAGAGTTTTGTACAAAATAATCCATACTAACACTGCTATGAAAATGTATAATATGCAGAACAGCAAGAAAAACAGTGAAATGACAATTCCAGTGCTGGACAAAGATAATATGCAAAACTTTCAACGCTGCTTGGATGATGCATACTTTACATTAAGTAGGAACATAAACAGCTGAAATAGCAAATCAGAATTTCAATCATCTGGGACATTTGGCCCTTGAATATGAGAACATTATGTTGCCTCAAAATGTAGAGATCAGAATACGCCCTCAAATAGCAGCACATCCCACAAGAATAGAATCATCAGGTGAACCAGTACAAAACCTCACAAACTCATAAAATTACATATGTTGATGTTATAAAAATCCCGATACAGTTTGAAATTATGACCCTCCAAAGTGCAGTGACTGCCAGCAAAATCACAGCGCAAACATTTTCCAAAGATACAAATTCCAGCTGTTATGTTAAACTATTCCTGACACCACCACTCAAGGAATTAACAGAAGAACAGACAATGTAGGATAATCCACATTCAATGCAAGAATTAGAAGCTTTTTAAACACACTTTGTTAATAACTCAAGACTAGAGCTGTATCATGTGTAAAGAAATAATTTCAGAAGGGGTGAGCTGTTTAGGAGCTAGAGGTCAGCATTTCAAAGCTCTTATACAAAATAAGGTCAGCTGAACTAAAGGGAAAAAGAGGCTCTAAAATGCAGGTGTATATGAAGTCTTCATACATGAAGTTCCCACAAATGATGCCATGCTGAGGGAAAAGATTAAACTCGCTCTGTATCATTATCATCCATCAATAAAATATAGTGAATCAACAAAAAGCAATTAATTTATGGGAATAGGAACAATACTTATAAGGGAAAGCTAGCAAACAGAACAAATGTACCTTAACAGTAACACAAGTCATCTTACATAGCTGCCTAATTATGTACATGATATGGTAAGGTCACACTTTTAACGATAAACTGGTACACTCAATGTTAAGCATAGGAGAAGTAACAATGCTGCTTCACACGGCTAAGTTTATATTTTCTGCAAAATAAAACACTTTCATTTGAAAAGAGCAAGATTTGATGTAAATTAAGTCCTTACTTGACTGTTTATAAATAACTATACAAACATTAATGAAACTTCTGTATTCAGCAGGTACATGTAATGATATTAGTTAATCACATTTACAAGACAACCACCAAACAAATACTTCCAAGGTGATACTAAAAAGTACAAAGTTCTACCCCTAACGTGGCATAAAGGCACAGAGGGGGACGAGAAATATAGTTTATCTCTCTCTTAACCTTGGCCCTAGATGGAGGTGGGTGGTCCTCACATCATGCGCCAGCTGCTCTATGCCTCAGAAGAGCCCCAGGACACTGGCTGGGCCGCTTGTCAGGTTCTAAACAGGTTGCAGCAATGAGAAAAATCTCTTGTCCCCAATGGGGATCGAGCCCTGGATCATCAAGCATACATTAAGTTGCCATATGGTCCCCACACCCAACATTTGTACACAAAACAAAGGTTTAAGAAAAATAGAACTGGGCACTGACATAACATTCCTAACAAAAGTAAAATGCAAGAAAGGATTGTCATTATACTGCACCCTACAAATTTTGTGATTAATTATACAATAAAAGACCTGTGTACATATATTAAGAATTAATTCCCCTGGATAACTAAAAGGCACACAGTCTTAACTCAAGAGACCTGACTTTCATCCAGGAAGCTGTAACACTACAAATGCAACCCAATGTTAACTTTGGTCAGATTCTGCTGCTCAGCTTCTAAGAAGTGCAATATACAGAGCAGTCGTTCCCCAACAGGTAGGCCACAGCTATTAACCACGGGGTCTACAGGAATACATTCTTTAGACTGTCTTACAATGTATCATATACTATTATCCTTCAATGTTTGTGTTTCTTGTTGGGAAGAATACAATCTGAATTCATTTACAATGGTTACTGGTTTCATACTAGCCTTCCTTGTACTTACTTAAGCAACAGAGTGGAAAGTGCTATTAATAGCATGCAAACGGTCTGCAAAATTTGGTAAGGCCAAAAAGAAACACAATTCAAAAGGCTGGAAACTGTTGATGCAGGGTTGTAAACCATTCACAAAACTTCGTTCAGAAATTTTCACCTGGTCTCCCTTGCATACTGGCAGTTAAAACTATTTACAGGGGTCACAAACGATTTCAATCTATGTAAAGTTGTTTACTTCTCCTATGTTATTCTTATCAAACACAATATTTTTATATACAGCTATGGTACATGCATTTTCTTCATTATGACAGATCATCTTTTGAAACCAATTCAAAATCATCTTCACTATCATCTGAATACATACGTTCATACCGCTGGCATACTGCCTCTTTCTTCAGTTCCTGTTCTTTTGTACCACTGGTAACTACTGCAGACAGTAAACTTTGGCTCATGACTCCCAGGGTTGGTATTGTTTTGGAAACTGCATGCATAACAGATGAAGTAAGCATTCCTCCAAAACCTGTTTGAGCCAACTGACTTGTCTCTTTTACTGAAGACTGATTCTGAGGCAACTGGCTAACCTCAGAAAATGTGAGACCCTGAGTGAAAGCTTTCTCCTCCTCATCAGAGCTGTCTCCATTAAAATGTGAACTCTGGAAGTGTATTCCAGCTGTATCTTCCTCATCTGACTCTGAAAAATCTGGATCAAGGATCTGTTTTGTGTGCTGTTGAGGATCAGATTTTTTCTGTTGTTGTGGGGGTGAATGTGGCGATGATGCAAGATCAAATTCATTGACATCCAAGCCATCTGTGCTCTCTTCATCATGAGAGGGCATAGCACTCATTCCAGTTGTAAATGAAGTTTGTGTGGCTGAAGAATCTGTTCAAAGAGAAGGTTTACTTTAACACATTCAGAATTCAGAAACATCTTTATTTTTATTATTGAAAGATCACAGTGCTGTTCAATCCCAAGCAGACACTACTGTCATGGAACTTGCAGATGAGGCAAAAACGTATGGAAAATCCTTTGGCAGATTAAAGTAACACTACTAAATTGAACATTAGTCTTACTTACTTACTCCATGGAGCAGAGTCCTTCTTGAGAAGCTAACTGGTTCTGCAGCTAGTCAAGAAATTCCCCGCACTTTATGGAACCCGAAGGTTCATCACTGTATTCACAAGTGCCCGCCATCTGTCCCTATCCTGAGCC